>Ga0210025_1000317_pt1 | contig 66993 bp, 59 predicted proteins | sample CryGeyme20150102_FD_183989 | JGI IMG/M metagenome (GOLD analysis project Ga0210025, IMG submission 183989) | Groundwater microbial communities from Crystal Geyser aquifers in Utah, USA - Crystal Geyser metaG 2015-0102 (SPAdes) (version 2) | ecosystem: Environmental > Aquatic > Deep subsurface >... | reverse complement strand
CTGTCGCGTTCCGGTGGCATGCGTTCCGCGCTGGCACCGGACAGCCGCAGCCGTCACGGTCTGCTGGCTGACGCGGTGCGGCGCAAGGAAGGCGTGATCGCGCAGCAGGAGTCGGTCATCCTGCAGCGCCTGCTGAAGCACGGTGTGGCACTGATTCCTGGCGAAGCGTCGTTCATCGATGCGCACACCCTGCAAATCGCCGATGCATCCGGCAACACGCGCGCCCTCTCGGCACAGGTCATCCTGCTCGCCGCCGGTTCGCGCCCGCGCCGCCCGGCAGACATCCCCTTCGACAAGAAGACGGTGCTCGACTCCACTTCCATCCTCAACCTGCGCCATCTGCCCGACAGCCTGCTGGTGGTGGGCGGCGGCGTGATCGCTTGCGAATTCGTTTCCATCTTCGCCGCGCTCGGCGTGCACGTGTCGGTGGTGGACAGCCACAAGCAACTGCTCGAATACCTGAGCGAGGACGTGGTGGGCGTGCTGGCCGACAGCTTCCTCGGCATGGGCGTGAGCTTCCGCATGGAAGAGCGCGTGGCCGCGATCACACGCGAAGACAACGGCGTCGTCACGCGACTGGAAAGCGGCAAGGAATTCCGCACCGATGCCGTGCTGTTCGCGCAGGGCCGCGAACCGAACAGCACCGGCATGAAAGTGGAACAGGCCGGCATCGCGCTGGATAAGGGCTGGGTCACCGTCAACGCGCAGTTCCAGACCAGCGTGCCGCACATCTATGCGGTGGGCGACCTGATCGGCCGTCCCGCGCTGGCCTCCACCGGCATGGAGCAGGGACGCACTGCCGTGCTGCACGCCTTCGGCGGCACGGAACAAAAGTCCGCAGAGAACCTGCCGATGGCGGTGTACACCATCCCCGAGATCTCCTATGTCGGCAAGACCGAGAAGGAAGTGCAACAGGAGAACATCCCTTACGTGGTCGGCCACGCCTATTTCAAACACAGCGCGCGCGGACAGATCAACGGCGACATGCACGGTCTGCTGAAACTGGTGGTGGATGCGCGCACCGAAAAACTGCTCGGCGTGCACATCGTCGGCGAACAGGCCAGCGAACTGGTGCACATCGGCCAACTGGTGATGAACCTGAACGGCACAGTGCGCGACCTGATCGGCAACGTGTTCAACTATCCGACGCTGGCAGAATGCTACAAACTGGCGGCACTGGATTGCACCCACCATCTGGAACGCAACCCCAAACGGTAAAAAAGCCCACCATTGCGGGTGGGCTTTTTCATATTTTGGTGGCCCGGGGCGGAATCGAACCACCGACACAAGGATTTTCAATCCTCTGCTCTACCGACTGAGCTACCAGGCCATTTTGTACTTATCCCTGACGGGCCGGACAAAACGAAGGCGCGCATTGTAGCGACAAGCCGCTCAATGGGCAACCCAAACCAACATCAATGTTTAAGGGGTGCCCTTGTCGGGATGCGCCTGTCTTCAGACACGCTGTTCGTGTCATTTTCGTGAAGGTTTTTTGATTTTTATCAATATTCGATATTCCCCACCACAGTACTCTGCCGCTCCCACTTAACCAATTTATGAAGGAGTACAAGTATGCATAACAAGATTCTTGCTGTTTCACTGGCAGCCATTGGCTTTTTGTCTGCAGGCGCGGTTCAGGCGGCTGATGAGGGCTCTTATTTCGTGCGTGCCCGCGCGCTGTATGTCAATTTCGACAACGGCCAAAATAGTCTCCCTGTCAAGGTAGAAGCGGATGACCGCTGGATTCCGGAAGTCGATCTGGGCTATTTCTTTACCCCGAATATTGCGGCTGAACTGGTTCTGACCTATCCGCAAACCGTTGATATCATGGTCGCCGGAGCTAAAGCAGGTTCGGTCAAGGCGTTGCCTCCTTCGCTGATGATTCAGTACCACGTCACCGAAATGGGCGCGTTCAAGCCCTATGTGGGCGCAGGCCTGAATTACACGATTTTCGGTAGCCGCACCGTTGCCGGTGTTCCGGCAAGAGTTGACAGTTCCAGCGTGGGTCTGGCCGGCCAGCTCGGGTTTGACTATATGTTGGACAAGAACTGGGGCATCAATGCCGATATCAAATACATCAAGATGAATACCAAAGTTAAGGTGGGCGGCTCTTCGATTGGCACACTCGACCTTGACCCGATCACGGTGGGTGGCGGCGTGACTTACCGTTTCTAACTCTCTGTTTGCAGTATGATTGAAAGCGGGGGCTTCAGAGCCCCCGTTTTTTATGGGGTAACAGGGCAGAAAATCCTCTCTTGCACGGATAATGAGAAAAAACAAACCCCGCACAAGGCGGGGTTTGTTTTGTTACGGCAACGGCGAAGCGCAATTACATCATGCCGCCCATGCCGCTCATCGCGTTCATGTCGCCACCACCCATGCCGCCGACCGGCTTGTCTTCCGGCAGTTCGGCCACCATGCAGGCGGTGGTCAACATCAGACCGGCGATGGAGGAGGCGTTTTGTAGCGCGGTGCGGGTGACCTTGGTCGGATCGACCACGCCCATTTCCAGCATGTCGCCATATTCGCCGGAGGCGGCGTTGAAACCATAGCTGCCCTTGCCTTCCAGCACCTTGTTGACGATTACGGAAGGTTCGTCGCCGGCGTTGGTGGCGATGGCGCGCATCGGCGCTTCCATCGCGCGCAGTACGATGGTGATGCCGGCGTCCTGGTCGTGGTTGTCACCCTTGAGTTTGGCAACCGCCGCCTTGGCGCGCAGGAGCGCTACACCGCCGCCGGGGACGATACCTTCTTCGACTGCGGCACGGGTCGCGTGCAATGCGTCTTCGACACGCGCCTTCTTTTCCTTCATCTCGACTTCGGTCGCCGCGCCCACCTTGATGACGGCGACGCCACCGGCCAGCTTGGCTTTGCGTTCCTGCAGCTTTTCCTTGTCGTAGTCGCTGGTGGATTCTTCCGCTTGCTTGTTGATCTGGGTGATACGGCCCTTGATCGCCTCTTCCTTGCCGGCACCGTCAATGACGGTCGTGGTTTCCTTGGCAATTTCGACGCGCTTGGCCTGGCCCAGCATCTCCAGCGTGGCTTTTTCCAGCGTCAGGCCGACTTCTTCCGCAATCACGGTGCCGCCGGTCAGGATGGCGATGTCTTCCAGCATGGCCTTGCGACGGTCGCCGAAGCCAGGCGCCTTGACCGCGACGGTCTTGAGGATGCCGCGAATGTTATTCACCACCAGGGTGGCCAGCGCTTCGCCGTCCACGTCTTCGGCGATGATCAGCAACGGCCGGCCGGCCTTGGCGACTTGTTCCAGCACCGGCAGCAGGTCGCGGATATTGGAGATCTTCTTGTCGTGCAGCAGGATGTAGGGGTTTTCCATCAGGGCAATCTGGCGGTCCTGATTGTTGATGAAGTACGGCGACAGGTAACCGCGGTCAAACTGCATGCCTTCCACCACGGCCAGTTCGTCTTCCAGGCCGGAGCCGTCTTCGATGGTGATGACGCCTTCCTTGCCGACCTTGTTCATCGCTTCGGCAATCTTCTCGCCCACGGCGGCATCAGAGTTGGCGGAAATGGATCCGACCTGGGCGATTTCCTTGCTGGTGGTGCAGGGTTTGGAGATTTTCTTGAGTTCTTCGACGGCGGCGATCACCGCCTTGTCGATGCCGCGCTTGAGGTCCATCGGGTTCATGCCGGAGGTCACAAACTTCATGCCTTCCATCACGATGGATTGCGCCAGCACGGTGGCGGTGGTGGTGCCGTCACCGGCCACGTCGGAGGTCTTGGAAGCGACTTCCTTAACCATCTGCGCGCCCATGTTCTCGAACTTGTCCTTCAGTTCGATTTCCTTGGCGACGGATACGCCATCCTTGGTGATGGTGGGTGAGCCGTAGGAACGGTCCAGCACCACGTTGCGGCCCTTGGGGCCCAGGGTTACTTTGACCGCATCGGCCAGAATGTTAACGCCCACGACCATCTTGGCACGTGCTGCGTCATGGAATTTTACGTCTTTAGCTGCCATGTTCTGTTCTCCTGAATATTTATGCTTGAGTAGTCCAGTAGGCCGGGTTTTAACCCGACATGTCGGGCTGAAGCCCGACCTACATCCGGTAATTAGGCTTCGATCACGCCGATGATGTCATCTTCGCGCATCTGCAGCAGTTCGACGCCATCCATCTTGAAAGCTTGGCCGGAATATTTGCCGAATAGCACTTTGTCACCAACCTTGACGCTCATCGGCTGCAGCTTGCCGTCGTCACTGATCTTGCCATTGCCCACGGCAACGATTTCACCCTGGTCGGGCTTCTCGGTTGCCGCATCGGGAATCACGATGCCGGAGGCGGTCTTGCGCTCTTCTTCCATGCGCTTGACGATAACACGATCGTGCAAAGGACGGATTTTCATGCTTATTTCTCCTAAATTCAGTGAGTTAACGAAACGCTAAGACAGAAGGTTTAGCACTCTCTGTCGGCGAGTGCCAATAATAGGGGCGACCTTGCTGCTTTTCAAGTGCAGGGAGGAAATTATTTCAGGCCGCGATATCGTGCAGCGCATCCGCCAAGTGCGGGAAACGCCAAGTGTGGCCGGTAGCGCTGAATTTTGCCGGCAGCACGCGTTGGCCTTCCAGCATCAGGCTGGCACGCTCGCCCATGCCCAGCCGCAACAGGAATGCCGGCGCGACAAACCAGGCCGGGCGCTGCACCGCCTGCGCGAGGGCGGCGGTGAATTCGCGGTTGGTCGCCGGCTCGGGCGCAGCCATGTTGAACGGGCCACGCGCCTCGGCGTCCTGCAGCAGGCGCAGCACCAGTGCGACGTAGTCCTCGATGTGGATCCAGCTCATCCATTGCCGCCCGTCGCCGAGGCGCGCACCCAAACCCAGCTTGAACGGGAGCAGCATCTTGCCCAACAGGCCGCCTTCGCGGCTCAACACGGGTGCTGTCCGCAACAGACAGACGCGCACGTTTTGTTTTTCCGCCCCCAGCGCAGCCGCTTCCCATGACTGGCATAGTTCTGCGGAGAAACCGGTGCCCGCTGCAGCGTTCTCATCCAGCACGGTGTCGCCACGGTCACCGTAATAACCCACCGCCGAGCCGCTCAACAGCACTGCCGGTTTATGTTCGGCCAGATTGATCCGGCGTACCAGTTCCTCGGTGAGGGTGACCCGGCTGTCCCACAGCACTTGCTTGCGCCGCGCCGACCAATACGCATCGACGATGGGTTCGCCGGCCAGATTGATCACCGCATCGAAGGCGCGTTGCGGCGTCCATTCGGCCAGCGAGCGCATCGCCTCCACGCCGGCGCCGCACTTCGCCGCCACCGTTTCCGGATGACGGCTCAACACCGTCAGTTCATGTCCCGCCGCCTGCAACGCGCGGCACACGGCGCGCCCGATCAGGCCGGTGCCGCCGGTGATGAAAATACGCATGCCAACCTCCAGCCGAATGTGATGCCTGCATCTTACGTTATCATGCCGCGCATGACATCCAACCGTGACCTCCTCGCCCGCAGCCTGTCCGCCGTGTGGCATCCCTGCACCCAGATGAAGCGGCACGAAACGTTACCGCTGGTGCCGATCGCGCGCGGCGAAGGCGCTTGGCTGGTCGACTTCGACGGCAAGCGCTATCTGGACACGGTCAGCTCCTGGTGGGTGAACCTGTTCGGCCATTGCAATCCGCGCATCAACGCCGCCCTGGTTGACCAGCTCGGCAAACTGGAACACGTGATGCTGGCCGGCTTCACCCACGAACCGGTGGTGCAACTCTCGGAAAAATTGCGTGCACTCGCGCCCGCCGGGCTGGGGCATTGCTTCTACGGTTCGGACGGTGCCTCGGCCACCGAGATCGCATTGAAGATGAGCGCCCACTACTGGCGCAACCGCGGCCAGCCGGAGAAGACGCAATTCATCAGCCTGCAAAACAGCTACCACGGCGAGACGCTGGGCGCGCTGTCGGTGACCGATGTCGCGCTGTTCCGCGATGCCTATGGCGCGCTCATCAAACAAAACGCCACCGTGCCCAGCCCGGACTGGCGCAAGGCCGAAGCGGGAGAAAGCGCGAAAGCGTTTGCACTGCGTTGCGCCGACGCGCTGGAGGCGCATCTGCAACAGCATCACACCCGCCTCGCCGCCTTCATCGTCGAGCCGCTGATCCAGGGCGCCGCCGGCATGGCGATGTATCACCCGGTGTATCTGAGCCGCGCCCGCGAACTCTGCTCGAAATATGGCGTGCATCTGATCGCCGACGAAATCGCGGTCGGCATGGGTCGGAGCGGAACGATGTTCGCCTGCGAACAGGCCGGGATTTCGCCCGACTTCCTGCTTATTTCGAAAGGCATCACCGGCGGCTATCTGCCGTTGTCCATCGTGATGACCACCGCTGATATCTATCAGGCGTTCTATGCCGACGAGACCGCGCGCGGTTTCCTTCATTCGCACTCCTACACCGGCAACCCGCTCGCCTGTCGCGCCGCGCTCGCCACGCTGGAGATTTTCGAACAGGACGATGTGCTCACCGCGAACCGCAGCAAGGCCGCCTTCTTCAACCGCATCGCCCAACCCCTGCGCGAACATACCAAGGTGCGTAACTTCCGCCACACCGGGATGGTCTGGGCCTTCGAGGTGGACACGCCGCACGCCGATTTCGCGCAGCGCTGTTTCTCCCTCGGTCTGCGGCATGAATTGTTGTTGCGGCCGATGGGTAACACGGTATATTTCATGCCGCCCTATATCATCAGCGAGGACGAGATGCAGATGCTGGTTGCGCATACAATCGCCATCATCGACGATCTATCATGAAAATCATTCCGTCATTCCCGCAGTCATGTAGGTCGGGCTTCAGCCCGACAGAACGAGCCGCTTGCGGCGAGTTTCGAGGGATGACCAAACAGCGTCGGGTTGAAACCCGACCTACAGATTCCCCACCGCGCAGAAATGGTAGGTTAGCGTCGCGTTTCGCCATTTCAATGGTTTTGTTATTTGCATCTATCCTGTCTCTCCCGATTTACGCCGCCGGATTGCCCGCGAGCGTCACGCAAGAATTAAAGAAAGCCGGCATCCCGCAATCCGCCATCTCTGTCGAAGTGCGCGAGGTTGGCAAACACGCCCCGCTTATCAGGATCAACGCACAACGCCCAATGAACCCGGCTTCCACCATGAAGCTGCTCACCACTTATGCCGCGCTCGATCTGCTCGGCCCGGCCTACACCTGGAAGACCGAGGCCTGGCTCGACGGTGAACTGAAAGACGGCGTACTGGACGGCGATTTGATCCTGAAAGGCTACGGCGACCCGAAATTCACCATCGAACAGTTCTGGCTGTGGCTGACGGAATTGCGCGCGCGCGGCCTGCGCGATATTCGCGGCGACCTGGTGCTGGACCGCAGCTATTTTGATTTGCCGGAGCACGACCCGGCAGAATTCGACAACGATCCGGTGCGCGCCTACAACGTCGGCCCCGATGCGCTGCTGCTCAACTTCAACACTTTGCGTTTGCGCTACCTGCCGGACGGCGACAAACTGAAAGTGGTGAGCGAGCCGCCCATCACCGGATTCAGCCTGGAGAACCAGTTGGCACCCGCCAATGGCGGATCGAATTGCCGTGACTGGGATGAGCGCTTCTCGGTGGAACCGAGCGGCGACAGCGTGGTGTTGCGCGGTGACTATCCGGTCGATTGCGGGGAACGCGAACACAACCTCTCGGTGATGCCGCACACGCGCTATGTGGAAGCGGTTTTTCGCGCCGTGTGGCAGGAACTCGGCGGCACCCTGCGCGGCAAACAGCGCGAAGGCGAAGGCGGACCCAATGCGCGCCTGTTCTCCACCCACCCCTCCGACCCCTTGAGCAACATCATTCGCGACATCAACAAATTCAGCAACAACGTGATGGCGCGGCAATTGTTTTTGACGCTGGGCGAAACACTGCCGCTGGAAAGTGAAAGCGTGGCAATACCCGCCGTCTTTTCCGGCACGGAAATCCAGCGTCGCATGAGTGTCGAGCGCAGCACCTTCGCTCTGCGCAACTGGCTGGCGCGCGAACATTTGAATTTCGATGAACTGGTGCTGGAGAACGGCGCCGGTCTGTCACGCAAGGAACGCATCAGCGCCGCGCATATGGCGCAACTGCTCGACCATGCCGCGCACCACCCCCTGAGCGCCGAACTGCAATCCTCGCTGCCCATCCTCGGCGTGGATGGCTCGGTCAAGAAACGCCTCAAAGACAGCCCCGCCGCCAGCCACGCCCACCTCAAGACCGGCACGCTGGAAGGCGTGAAGACCATCGCGGGCTATGTAAAATCGAAGAGCGGCCGCGAATGGATCGTCGTCTTCTTCATCAACCATCCCTACGCCAAGCGCGGGCAGGATGCGCAGGATGCGCTGATTGCGTGGGCGCAGGGACGGCGATGAAGGAGAGCAGGCATTACTGCAAAATTTTCGCGCGATGATGCCCAAAGAACAAGAACTGTTCATGACGTTAGGCGAGCGTTTAGCCAGCCCCGGAGAAAATGCCTAAAAGGCGTATTTTCTAGGCCACGCGCCGTCCAAGACCTTCCGCTAGCAACGCCAGCACCAGCGTGTTCAGGCTGACGCCTTCAGCCTTGGCGCGTTCCGCCAATTTGGCGTGGACGGATTTGGGCAAACGCGTGACGAACTTGCCGGAGACTGCCGGCACGGTATCGGGGCGGTAGAAAGGCTCGGGAATTTCCTTGCCCGCATCCTTGCGCGCAGACACCCACGCCTTGAACGCATCCTTGCCATTGGCGACGGTTTCGGCTTCGGTTGCTCCATCCGACATGCAGCCAGGAAGGTCGGGGAAGGTGATCAGAAATCCGCCGCCGTCTTCTTTCGGAAGTTGGCTGATGATGTGGGAATACGCCTCGAATGAATATGGCGGTTTGATGTTTTTGATTTTCTTGATGGTCGCGACGGTCATTTCTTCAACTCCTTCACGGCATTCACCAGCAACAGGAACTGGCGGATATACACAGGTTTGATGGGGCGATGGGCGGGCACGGTCACATCCATCTCAACACCCGGTGAGCTAAACACATGATGGCTGCCGCCGCTGTTCCGGCATTCGATGTCAAACTGCTTTGCTACAACCAGCAGATCGTCGACGCGCCAATCGCGCGGGTTGTTGCGCATGGCATCGAGTAGTTTGGCTCGTTTGTTCATGGGCTGATAGTATCTCATCCGATACTATGCATCAATCCATGCGAACAATCCCCGGCGGGTTTGGTTTTGTCGTTGATGTTGGGTATCGCTACGCTCAACCCAACCTGCGAATCAGTCATAGCCTGCGACTCACAACCCCAGCTCACCCCACATCGCATCCACCTTGGCTTTGACGGCAGCATCCATCACGATGGGCGCGCCCCATTCGCGGCTTGTTTCGCCGGGGAACTTGTTGGTCGCATCCAGCCCCATCTTGCCGCCAAGGCCGCTCACGGGGGAGGCAAAGTCGAGGTAGTCAATCGGGGTGTTCGGAACCAGCAGCGTGTCGCGCACCGGGTCCATGCGTGTGGTGATCGCCCAGATGATCTCCTGCCATGAGCGCACGTCGATGTCGTCGTCCACCACCACGATGAACTTGGTGTACATGAACTGGCGCAGAAAACTCCAGATGCCGAACATCACGCGCTTGGCGTGGCCGGCATACTGCTTCTTGATGCTGACCACCGCCATGCGGTACGAGCACCCTTCCGGCGGCAGATAAAAGTCGGCGATCTCGGGAAATTGTTTTTGCAGCAGCGGGACGAATACTTCGTTCAGCGCCACACCCAGCATCGCCGGTTCGTCCGGCGGCTTGCCGGTGTAGGTGGAGTGGTAGATCGGGTCACGGCGCATGGTGATGCGCTCGATCGTAAACACCGGAAACTTGTCCTGCTCGTTGTAGTAGCCGGTGTGGTCGCCGTACGGCCCCTCCAGCGCGGTCTCGCCGGGATGGATTACGCCTTCCAGCACGATCTCGGCGGAGGCAGGCACTTGCAGGTCGCTGCCGATGCACTTCACCAGTTCGGTCTTGCTGCCGCGCAACAAGCCGGCGAACTGGTATTCGGATAATGAATCGGGCACCGGCGTCACCGCGCCGAGGATCGTCGCCGGATCGGCACCGATTACCACGGCGATCGCAAACGGCTGGCCGGGATTTTTTTCGCAGTGCTCGCGAAAATCCAGCGCGCCGCCGCGATGCGCCAGCCAGCGCATGATGACCTTGTTCGGCGCAATCACCTGCTGGCGATAGATACCCAGATTTTGCCGCGTCTTGTGCGGACCGCGCGTAACCACCAGTCCCCAGGTGATGAGCGGTGCAACATCGCCCGGCCAGCAATGCTGAACCGGCAGTTTGCCCAAGTCCACATCCGCGCCTTCCCATACCACTTCATGGCACGGCGCGGACGACAGCACTTTGGGCGACATGGTGAGCACCTGCTTCAGCACCGGCCATTTGCCCCACGCATCTTTCAGTCCTTTGGGCGGCTCGGGTTCCTTCAGAAAGGCGAGCAATTTGCCCACTTCGCGCAGCGCGCTGACATTTTCCTCGCCCATGCCCAGCGCCACGCGGCGCGGCGTGCCGAACAGGTTGGCCAGCACCGGCATCTTGTGTCCCGCCACGTTCTCGAACAGCAGCACCGGCCCTTGCGCGCGCAGCACGCGGTCGCAGATTTCAGTCATTTCCAGATGGGTGGAAACCGGCGCAGTAATACGCTTGAGTTCGCCGATTATTTCCAGTTGTGCGATGAAGTCGCGCAGGTCGTGGTATTTCATGCTATTGAACCCCGGTTATCCAAAACCAATCCCCCGCAGATTACACAAATTGACGCAGATTACATACCAGATTCAATCTGTGTGATCTGTGGGCAAGGGTTTAATAAAACTTCGCCCCGTCTTTTGGTCGGGTCTTGAACCGACGGTGCAGCCAGAAATATTGCTCCGGCATTTCCCTCACGCGCTGCTCGATAAATTCGTTCATGCGCCGCGCGTCGGCGATGTCGTCGCCGCTGGGGTAATTCTCCCATGCCGGGTAGAAAGTGAGCACATAACCCTGTCCGCCTGGTAACACGCGGGTGATGGCCGGCACAACTTTGGCGCCGGTCATTTTGGCGATGCGCGAAACCGAGGTCATGGTCGCGGCGGGCACGCCAAAAAAGGGAACGAAGGCGCCGTCCCTGATGCCCTGATCCTGATCGGGCAGGTAAAAGAACGGCACGCCCGATTGCAATAACTTGAGAATGGGTCGCAGCCCCTGCTGGCGCGAAAAAAGGTGCTGGGTGCGAAAACGCGCGCGCTTCTGGCGCAGGAATCGGGTCAGATAGCGGCTTCTCTGGTTGGCGTACATCGACGATGCATCAACTTGCTGGGCGATCCACTGGCCGCCGATATCCATGCCGACAAAATGCGGCACCAGAAAAATCATCGGTTGCCCCTTGAGCGATTCAAAGTGCTCTCGCCCCTCGACGCGGATCAGCGCATTGATCCGCGCCGCGCGCGACCACCACAAAAGACAGCGCTCGACCAGGGCGCGCATGAATAACTTGAAATGCGCGCGCAACAGCCCGGCACGTTCGGCATCGCTCATTTCGGGAAAACACAGCTTGAGATTGATCTCGCCGATCCGCCGCCGCGCGCGCACGCAAGAACACAGCAACAGGCCGAGTCCGTTGCCGATGGCGACGATCAACCGGAACGGCAGAAAATGGACCAGCCACAGAATAAAGACACCGATGCGCGCCTGCATCACATTCCTCCGGCCGCGCTGGGGGGCACCGCGCCGCGCGGTACCTTGTAGCGGTTGTAGCTCCACAAATACTGCGCGGGGAAACGCGCGATGGTGCGTTCGAGCGCGGCATTCATCTGTTGCGGAATCGGGCGATCCAAATCAAAAGTCAGCGGCGAAAAATGCAGGGCATAACCCGCGCCGCGCGGCAGGCGCTCGCCGACGCACATGAACACCGCGGGATGGCTGATTTCAATCAGGCGACCGATCAGCGTCATGGTGTAGGCGGGACGGCCAAAGAAGGGCGCCCATTCCCCTTCGCCGTTGCCCGGCGCCTGATCCGGCAACACACCGATCACGCCGCCCTGTTTTAATGCCTTGAACATCTGGCGCACGCCGCCCAGATCGGCACCGACCAGCTTGATTTGCCCGCGCGCGCGCCCGATATGCATCAGGCGATCCAGCGCGGGCCAGCGCGGCGGGCGATACATGATGGTCATCGGCATGCGGGTGCCGATATACAAACTGACCACCTCGAAACAACCCAGATGCGGAGTCAGCATGATGATGCCGCGCCCGGCAGCGCGGGCGGCTTCGACCCCGTCCCAGCCGTCGCAAGTCCTGATGGCGGCAATCACCTGCGGCAGCGGACGCCGCCACACCCACGGCAACTCCAGCACACCCTTGCCCGCCGCACGGGTATTGGCGCGCAACAGTTTGCGATACGCCGTTTCGGAGTCGGCAAGGCCGGACGAACGCAAGTTCTCGCGCAGCCGCGCGGCGTAACGGGGGGAAAGACCAAACGTCAGCCGGCCGAGCACCGCGCCCGCAAAGTGCAACAGCGGCAACGGCAGGCGGGCCAGCAGATCGAACAGAAAAACCATGCAATGAACCTGTAGGTTGGTGGCGACGGGGATTTGTTATACTGCGCGCCCATTTAACCACTGAAGCAGCAATCGGAGAGCCATGAGCGAATATTTCTTCACATCCGAATCCGTGTCCGAGGGCCATCCGGACAAGGTGTCAGACCAGATCTCCGATGCCATCGTTGACGCGATTCTAGCGCAGGACAAGCATTCCCGTATCGCCGCCGAGACATTGTGCAACACCGGGCTGGTGGTGCTGGCGGGCGAGATCACCACCGCCGCCAACGTCGATTACATCCAGGTCGCGCGCGCGACGCTCAAGCGCATCGGCTACGACAACACCGAATTCGGCATCGACTACAAGGGCTGCGCGGTGCTGGTCGCTTATGACAAACAGAGCCCGGACATCGCGCAGGGCGTGAACAAGGCCTACGACGACGGCCTCGACCAGGGCGCGGGCGACCAGGGCCTGATGTTCGGCTATGCCTGCCGCGAGACCGACGTGCTGATGCCGCTGCCGATCCACCTGTCGCACCGCATCGTCGAGCGCCAGGCGCAGTTGCGCCACGACGGCCGCCTGAACTGGCTGCGCCCGGATGCCAAATCGCAAGTCACCGTGAAATATGTGGACGGCGTGCCCGAACGCATCGACACCGTGGTGCTCTCCACCCAGCACGCGCCGGAGATGACGCTGGAGCAGATTCGCGAAGCAGTCATCGAAGAGATCATCAAACCGATCCTGCCGAAGGAATTGATCAAGGGCGAGATCAAGTATCTGGTCAACCCGACCGGACGTTTCGTGGTCGGCGGCCCGCAGGGCGACTGCGGCCTGACCGGCCGCAAGATCATCGTCGACACCTACGGCGGCGCGGCCCCGCACGGCGGCGGCGCGTTCTCCGGCAAGGACCCGTCCAAGGTGGACCGTTCCGCCGCTTACGCCGGGCGTTATGTGGCGAAGAACATCGTTGCCGCCGGCCTGGCCGACAAGTGCCTGATCCAGATTTCCTACGCGATCGGTGTGGCGCGTCCCACCAGCGTGATGGTCAGCACTTACGGCACCGGCAAGATTCCCGACGAAAAGATCGCCGAACTGGTGCAGAAACATTTCGACCTGCGCCCGAAAGGCATCGTGCAGATGCTCGACCTGCTGCGCCCGATCTACCAGAAGACTGCCGCCTACGGCCACTTCGGCCGTGAAGAGCCGGAGTTCAAGTGGGAAGCCACCGACAAGGCAGCGGCTCTGCGAGCAGACGCCGGGTTGTAAAACCTTTGCCCGCAGATTACTTAGATTACACAGAGAGAACCGATGGGTTTACGCCGACTTTGAGTAATCACCACAATCAAGGATTCAGGGATTACTGGTTTTAATCTGTTTAATCGACGTAATCTGCGGATAGCTTTTTTGATTTTCGTATCACCCATCCCCCGAGGGGCGCTGCGACCGATTCGATTCGGCCAGGCTCGGTCAGGATGGCTCAACATGTTGCAACGGCGCCCATTCATTTTTCATTATGAATGGAGTGCATCATGTCCAAAGACTACGTCATCGCCGACATCAATCTGGCCTCGTGGGGCCGCAAAGAGATCGCTATCGCCGAGCATGAGATGCCCGGCCTGATGGCTATCCGCGAAGAATTCGCCAAGACCCAGCCGCTCAAAGGCGCGCGCATCACCGGTTCGCTGCACATGACGATCCAGACCGCCGTGCTGATCGAAACACTGACCGCGCTCGGTGCGGAAGTGCGCTGGGCTTCGTGCAACATCTTCTCCACGCAGGATCACGCCGCCGCCGCCATTGCCGCCGGCGGCACGCCGGTATTTGCGGTCAAGGGCGAGACCCTGACCGAATACTGGGACTACACCCACCGCATCTTTGAATGGGCGGACGGCGGTTATTCCAACATGATTCTGGACGACGGCGGCGATGCCACATTGCTGCTGCATCTGGGCGCGCGTGCCGAGAAAGATGCCTCGCTGATCAGCCAGCCGGGCTCGGAAGAGGAAACCTGCCTGTTTGCGGCGATCAAGGCCAAGCTGGCACAAGACAAAACCTGGTATTCCACCCGTCTCGCCGCAATCAAGGGCGTGACCGAAGAGACCACCACCGGCGTGCACCGTCTGTACCAGATGCACCAGCGCGGCGAACTGAAGTTCCCCGCCATCAACGTCAACGATTCCGTGACCAAGTCCAAGTTCGACAACCTGTACGGCTGCCGCGAATCGCTGGTGGACGGCGTCAAGCGCGCCACCGATGTGATGATCGCGGGCAAGATCGCCGTCATCGCCGGCTACGGCGACGTGGGCAAGGGGTCGGCACAAGCCATGCGCGCGCTGTCGGCGCAGGTGTGGGTCACCGAGATCGACCCGATCTGCGCATTGCAGGCCGCGATGGAAGGTTACCGCGTGGTCACCATGGAATACGCCGCCGACAAGGCCGACATCTTCGTGACGACGACGGGCAACTTCCACGTCATCACCCACGACCACATGGCGGCGATGAAAAACAACGCCATCGTGTGCAACATCGGCCACTTCGACAACGAAATCGACGTCGCCTCGCTGGAAAAATACCAGTGGGAAGAGATCAAGCCGCAAGTCGATCACATCATCTTCCCCGATGGGAAACGCATCATCCTGCTGGCCAAAGGCCGTCTGGTGAACCTCGGCTGCGGCACCGGCCATCCGTCCTACGTGATGTCGTCTTCCTTCGCCAACCAGACCATCGCCCAGATCGAGCTGTGGCAAGAACGCGACTCGGGCAAATATCCGGTCGGCGTTTATACCCTGCCCAAGCATCTGGACGAGAAGGTCGCGCGCCTGCAACTGAAGACGCTGAATGCGCAACTGTCCGAGTTGACCGAGCAGCAGGCCGCCTACATCAACGTGCCGAAGGAAGGCCCGTACAAGGCCGACCATTACCGTTATTAAACAGGTCCGTCATTCCCGCTCAGGCGGGAATCTGTAGGTCGGGATTTATCCCGACGACGTTGGTTGTCTGGCGCTGCTTGTCGGGTTGAAACCCGACCTACACGCTTGCACGGGAATGACGAGAGGGTTTTGGTACACTCAACGACATGCTGATACGACTCCTGCTTATCTGGACCTTGAATTCGATGGCATTGATCGCCGTGGCGAGCTTCGTGCCGGGCATTCATGTGGACGGCTTTGCTGCCGCCTTCATCGCCGCACTGGTGCTGGGTCTGGTGAACACGCTGATCCGTCCGATTTTTCTGATCCTTACGCTGCCCGCCACGGTGCTCACTCTGGGACTGTTCATCTTCATCATCAACGGCCTGATGTTCTGGTTCGCGGGTTCCATTTTGCGCGGCTTCGTGGTGGACGGTTTCTGGCCCGGTGTTCTGGGCGCAGTGCTTTACAGTATTTTTTCCTGGGCGCTGTCCGCAGCCGCCGCTCAACTAATGGTGAGAAAAAATGGGCAACACACTGATCCCGATTAGTTTCGAGTTTTATCCGCCGCAGACACCCGAGGGCGCGGAAAAGCTGACTGCCGTGCGTCAGCGTCTGGCCGCGCTCAAGCCGGAATTTTTCTCCTGCACCTTCGGCGCGGGCGGCTCCACCCAGGACCGCACGCTGGACACCATCAAGCTGATTCACGCCGAAGGCCACCACGCGGCCCCGCATCTGTCCTGCGTGGGCGCGACGCGCGAAAACATCGGCGCGCTGTTGCATATTTACAGGGAGATGGGAATCAAACGCATCGTCGCCTTGCGCGGCGACCTGCCCTCCGGCATGGCCAGCATCGGCGAGTTCCATTACGCCAACGAACTGGTGTCGTTCATCCGCGCGCAGACCGGCGAGCACTTTCACATCGACGTCGCGGCCTATCCGGAATTCCATCCGCAGGCGAACTCCGCGCGCGAGGACATGCTCAACTTCAAGCGCAAGATCAACGCCGGTGCCAACTCGGCCATCACCCAGTATTTCTACAACGCCGATGCCTACTTCCGCTTCGTCGACGAGACGCGCAAGCTCGGCGTCAGCGCCCCCATCGTGCCGGGCATCATGCCCATCGTGCGTTTTTCGCAGCTCGCGCGCTTCTCCGACACCTGCGGCGCGGAGATTCCGCGCTGGATGCGCAAGACCATGGAAGGCTACGGCGACGATGCAGAATCCATCCAGAGCTTCGGCCTCGATGTCGTCACCCGGTTGTGCGAAAAACTCGTCGCCGGCGGCGCACCGGGGCTGCATTTCTACACGCTGAATCAGGCGACTGCTTCGCTGGAAATCCTGAAGCGGCTGGGCTATCGCGCATAAAAGCATGTCTCCCGAAGATTACGCAGATTGACGCGGATTTTGAAACAATGAAAACTCTTGGCCGGATTTTGGTGTCTTCTGCCATTTTAATCTGCGTGAATCTGTGTAATCCGCGGGTAAGGTTCTGAAATGAAAACTCCTGAACTCCTCCTCCCTGCCGGAACGCTCGCCAAGATGCGCACTGCCTACGCCTTCGGCGCGGATGCGGTGTATGCCGGGCAGCCGCGTTATTCGCTGCGCGCACGCAACAACGAATTCACCCTGGACGGGTTGCGGACCGGCATCCGGGAAGCGCACGCGCTGGGCAAAAAATTGTTCGTCGCCAGCAACCTGATGCCGCACAACGCCAAGGTCAAAACCTACATGGCGGACATGGCGCCGGTGATCGAGATGCAGCCGGACGCGCTGATCATGGCCGACCCCGGCCTGATCGCGATGGTGCGCGAACGCTGGCCGGAGATGCCGATCCATCTTTCGGTGCAGGCCAATACGGTGAATTATGCCGCCGTTAAATTCTGGAAGTCGCTGGGGCTGTCGCGCGTCATTTTGTCGCGCGAACTGTCGCTGGACGAGATCGAGGAAATCCGCCAGCAATGCCCGGACATCGAGCTCGAAGTGTTCATCCACGGCGCGCTGTGCATCGCCTACTCCGGCCGCTGCCTGCTATCCGGTTACTTCAACCACCGCGATGCCAACCAGGGCACCTGTACCAACTCCTGCCGCTGGGATTACAAGGTAGACAGTGCCGCCGAGGACGGCACCGGCGACATCCAGAAGATCGACTTCGATTTCGACAAGGCCTTGAGCGAAAGCCCTCTGTCCGATTGCGGTTCGCAGCCGCGCCATCCCGAGGCAGACAAGGTGTACGTCATCTCGCGCCAGGATCATCCGGGCGAACTGATGCCGGTGCTGGAAGACGAGCACGGCACTTACATCATGAACTCGAAAGACCTGCGCGCAGTGGAGCACGTCGAGCGGCTGGTGAAGATCGGCATCGATTCGCTCAAGGTCGAAGGCCGCACCAAATCCATCTACTACGTGGCGCGCACCGCGCAGGTCTATCGCCATGCCATCGACGATGCCATGAAAGGCCGGCCCTTCAATCTGGCGTTGCTCGGCGCGCTGGATGCGCTGGCCAGTCGCGGCTACACCGACGGCTTCTACGAACGCCACCATACCCACGAACAGCAGAACTACCTGCGCGGCCACTCGGAAAGTTTCCGCCAGCAATACGTCGGTGACATCGTGGCGTGCGCCGGCGGCATGGCGGAAATCGACGTGAAGAACAAATTCTCGGTCGGCGACAAACTGGAGATCATCCATCCGTCCGGCAACCACATCGTCGAATTGAAAGAGATGAAGAACCTCGAAGGAATAGCCGTCACCGTCGCGCCGGGCAGCGGGCATCGTGTGCGGATTCCGTTGCAGGGCGAATTGGCAAAGGGCATGGTGGCGCGGTTTATTTGACCATCTTCAGAACTCAAAGGACCGCTGCTTGCCCGGGTCAGCGACCCTCTCAAACTTCAGGAAATCATTGATGAGCTGGAAAAACACCCCTTCCCGCTACGGCTCGCTTTCCATCGGCCTGCACTGGCTGATGCTGCTGTTGTTCATCGCCGTGTATGGCTGCATCGAGTTGCGCGAACTGTTCGACAAAGGCAGCGACCCGCGCGATATGCTGAAGGCTTGGCACTTCATGCTGGGCCTGCTGGTGTTCATTTTGATCTGGTTGCGCATGGCCGCCCGCTTCACCGGCCAGACACCGGCCATCTTGCCCGCGCCGCCCGCATGGCAACAGCGCGCGGCAAAGCTCATGCACCTGGCGCTTTACGCCCTCATGGTCGTCATGCCGATTCTGGGCTGGCTCACGCTCAGCGCCGCCGGCAAGCCGATCCCGTTCTTCGGCCTGGAACTGCCCGCGCTGATCGGCACTGACAAGGAGCTGTCGAAACAAATCAAGGAAGTGCACGAATGGATCGGCACCGCAGGGTATTACCTCATCGGCCTGCATGTCCTGGCCGCGCTTTATCATCACCATATCCAGCACGACAACACCCTGACGCGCATGCTGCCCGAGCGAAAGTAGCACCCAGGCCTTGTTTGCACACTCGCGGGAAGGGCAACTGCCCTTCTCGCCTTCTTTCGGTTATACAAAATTGTGTATAATCGTCCCATGCACAAGCAACCCAAACCGGTTGAATTCCTCGGTAGCTCGCTGAATGACCTGCGCGATTTCCCGCTTTCCGCCCGTCGCGAATCCGGATACCAGATCGACAAGGTGCAGTTCGGCGAAGAACCGGACGACTGGAAACCGATGAAAACCATCGGTGCGGGCGTGCAAGAAATTCGGGTTCTGGATGAGGCTGGTGCGTTTCGCGTGATCTACATCGCCAAACTCAAAGATGCGGTCTACGTGCTGCACTGCTTCCAGAAGAAAACGCAAAGGACTTCCGCGCAAGACATCGCGTTGGCAAGCAAACGCTATAATGAACTCATGCGAGGTGCGAAATGATCAAACGACGATTCAAGAGTGTGTGGGACGCCATCGAAGATAACCCCGGCGATGCCGCCAACATGAAAGCGCGTGCCGAACTGATGCGCGCCATCACCGACTACATCCGCAGCAGCGGCATGACTCAGGCTGAAGCAGCCAAGGCCCTCGGTGTCACCCAGCCGCGCATCTCAGACCTGATGCGAGGCAAGATCGACGTGTTCTCGCTGGATACGTTGGTCAATATGCTGGCGGCGGCGGAGATTCGATTAGAGATGCGGTTGAAGAAGGCGGCATGACGCGAAGAGTGAAAGGCGAAGCGCTCACTGTCGCGCTGGGCAGCGGGCATCGCGTGCCGATATCGTTGTGGGGCGGATTGGCAACTAGAGGCCTCCGATATCAATAGAAGTTTGCAAGGTCCAGGATGGGACAGTGCCAAATCTGCCACATCTGGCGTCTTGTCCACACTCAAACAGATTCTAAAAGAACGTGCTGATAACAAATGATCTTCTCATCCCTCGCCCAATCCTCCCGCTACGCCGCGCTGCATCCCTTGTTCCAGCAAGCGTTCGATCATATCCGCGATACCGATTTCTTCGCCATGGCACCGGGACGCTACAACATCGCCGGCGATGATTTGATCGCCATCGTGGAACAAGTCCCTGGCAGGACGAAAGAAATGGCGCGGCTGGAGGCGCATCGTCAATACATCGACATCCAGCTGGTTCTGGAGGGTGACGAGACGATGGGCTGGAGACCGCTGGCGGATTGTCACAATCCGGTTAGCGAGCACAGCCTGGAAAAGGACATCCGTTTCTTCCACGACGCGCCCGCCTCGTGGATCGCCGTGCCGCCGGAGCATTTTTGCATCTTCTTTCCGGAGGACGCGCACGCGCCGCTGGTTGGTAGCGGGCAGGTGCGCAAGGTGATCTTCAAAGTGGCGGTGGAGCCGAAGATCGGGTCGTTGTAGGTCGGACTTCAGTCCGATGCCTTTGTCGGGTTGAAACCCGGCCTGCATGTTTTGCTGTGCATGCTTACCGACGAGACGTCGGCGCTCCTGACAATCCTTAATCGAACGCCACATCCCCTTCGTCCACCGCTGTTCCCAGCTGCATATTCTTGAAATCGAACAGCCCACCATCGAGCAGATGCGACGGCTTGATGTTCTGCATGGCGGTGAAGATGGTTTGGCTTCGCCCCGGATACTGGCGCTCCCACGCGGCGAGCATCTCCTTGATGTTCTGCCGTTGCAGGTTATCCTGCGAGCCGCACAAGTTGCACGGGATGATGGGGAATTCCATGCCGCGCGCATAGCGGGCGATGTCCTTCTCGGCGCAATATGCCAGCGGCCGGATCACGATGTGGTCGCCCTTATCGGTGACCAGTTTGGGCGGCATGGCTTTCAGCTTGCCGCCGAAAAACATATTCAGAAACAAGGTCTCGATCATGTCGTCGCGGTGGTGCCCCAGCGCGATCTTGTTGGCACCCAGTTCACCCGCCACGCGGTAGATGATGCCCCGCCGCAGGCGCGAACAGAGCGAACAGGTAGTCTTGCCCTCGGGTATCTTTTCCTTGACGATGGAATAAGTGTCCTGTGTCTCGATGTGGAACTCGATGCCAAGTTTCTGCAGATAATTCGGCAGTACGGTTTCCGGAAATCCCGGCTGCTTCTGGTCGAGGTTCATCGCCACGATCCTGAAATCAATCGGCGCGCGCTTGCGCAGGGTCAACAAAACATCGAGCAGCGTGTAGGAATCCTTGCCGCCGGAGAGACACACCATCACGGTATCGCCGTCCTCGATCATGTTGAAGTCGCCGATGGCCTTGCCGGCCGAGCTTTCCAATCTGCCTTTGAGGCGGTTAAAGTTGGTCGAATGGGATTCGAAATGGATGGGTTGGATGTTGTCGTTCATGTGTCTATAAATTCAAAGTCAAAACCATTCACCACAGAGACACAGAGAAAACCAAACCTTGTTATCCGCAGATTACACAGATTACGCAGATTTCAGACTCTCTAACCTGTGGATAGAGCTTTGGTTCAGATTCGATGTTTTGCCTTGGTTTTCTCTGTGTCTCTGTGGTGAGATTTGTTTGTTAAAGGTTGACGCTGCGCCCGCCGTCCACCGCAATAACCTGGCCGGTAATATAGGGCGCATCGGCGATCAGAAATTTTACGGTGCGCGCAATATCGTCCGGCTCGCCTTCGCGCTTAAGCAGGGTGTGCGCCACGATCTTGCGCCGCGTTTCTTCATCATTCCATTCATCGCCTTCCGGCCAGAGGATGACGCCGGGTGCGACGGCGTTCACGCGCACCTGCGGCGCCAGTTCCTGCGCCAGCCCTTTGGTCAGTGCGGCCAAGCCGGCCTTCGCCACGCTATACAGCAGATGTCCGTGCATCGGACGCTCGGCATGGATATCGACAATGTTGACGATCGCGCCGTGGCGGCGGCGCAACTCTGCTGCCGCCGCCTGCGCCAGCAACAGCGGCGCGCGCAAGTTGGTGCCGACCAGGTCGTTCCACTGCGCCTCATCGATCCCGGCCAGCGGCGTGGCGTAAAAACTCGACGCATTGTTCACCAGCGCGTCCAGTTGCCCGAAATGTTCCACTACCTCTGCCACCATGCGCGGCAGGCTGCCAGTGTCGAGCAGATCGGCCTGCACGCAAAACGCGGAACCTTCGCGCAAATCGTTCAGCTCGCCCCGCAGTGAAAACGCTTCATAAGCCGAGCTGCGGAAATGGATAGCGACGTTCGCACCCGAGGCATGCAGACGGCGGCAGATCGCCGCGCCGACGCGCTTCGCCCCGCCCGTTACCAAAACCGTTTTGCCTTGCATCGCAATCCCCTCTAAACTCGCGCAACCGCCGAATTATACCCGACCATGCCCGCCAAACTGCCCGCCCCCTCCGCCGATGCACTCACCCATAGCGCACAACTATGCGAGCTGATCCGCCAGGACATTCGCAGCCAGGGCGGCTGGATTCCGTTCTCGCGTTTCATGGAGCTGGCGTTGTACGCGCCGGGGCTGGGTTACTACACCGCGGGCGCGCGCAAATTCGGCGAGGCGGGTGATTTTGCCACCGCCCCCGAGCTATCCGCGCTGTTTGGGCGCACACTGGCCAACCAGCTAATCGAAGTAATGCAGGCCAGTGCGCCGCACATCCTGGAGCTCGGCGCGGGCAGCGGCAAACTGGCACTGGACATCCTCGCGCAACTGGCTGCGCGCGGCGCCCTGCCGGAAAATTATTCGATACTGGAAGTCAGTGCCGACCTGCGCCAGCGCCAGCAAGCCCTGCTGCGGGAAAAAGCGCCGCACCTCGCCGACCGCGTGCACTGGCTGGATACGCTGCCGGAAAACCATGTCGGCGCGATCATCGGCAATGAAGTGCTGGACGCGCTGCCGGTGCACCTGTTGCATTGGCGCCTTGACGCCGATCCCGATCCGGCCACTCATCTGCTCCCGCCCGGCCACGGCCTGCCCCGCCACGAACACACCATCACCGAACGCGGTGTATCACTGGACGGCACACGCTTCATCTGGAGTGACCGCCTCCCGCACAACCAGGCGTTGCTCGATTTTGCGAAAAGTCAGCGCGTGCCGGACGACTATCTGAGCGAAATATCGCTCGCCGCGCGCGGCCTCATTGCCAGCCTGTGCGAGCGCCTGGACAAAGGCGCGATGATCTTCATCGACTACGGCTTTGGCGCGGGCGAGTACTACCATCCGCAGCGCAATCTCGGCACGCTGATGTGCCACTACCGCCATCATGCGCACGCCGATCCGTTCTACCTGCCCGGCCTGCAGGACATCACCGCGCATGTGGACTTCACCGCCATCGCCGAGACCGCCATCGACCACGGCGCGCACTTCCTCGGCTACACCTCGCAGGCGCACTTCCTCATCAACAACGGTGTCACGGATTTCCTCAAAGCCGTCTCGCCGCAGGACACCCGCGCCTACGCCCCGCTTGCCGCACAACTGCACAAACTCACCCACCCGGCCGAAATGGGCGAGTTATTCAAAGTAATCGCGCTGGGGAAAGGAATAGACCGGCCGCTGGCAGGATTCCTGCGCGGCGACATGTCGCGCAGCTTGTAATCAAATCAAGTACCGAACAGCATGTCCGGCCCCAGCGTGCGCTCAATCAGGCAAACCGAAAGAATTGGTTGTTTGCCTTGATCAAAGCGTTACACAAGGCATAGGTTCAGACCGTCGCATCCTCGGCCACTCCGGTCATAGCCCTTAACGAATTCGTTGCCGCAAACCGGACACTGGTGAACTCTCGTTTTCGACCCGAAGCCGTCATTTGCGACCGTCTGCTTTTTGACTACCAATTTGTGATGAGAAACTTCCGCGTCGTGACTTGAAACAATTCTGTCAGCCAACATCAACCAGCAAGTCATCAAGGAACTCAGAAGCAGGTTCAACGCTGGTCACCAGTAGGTGATCTCTCGCACGGGTGCAGGCAACATAGAGTAAATGACGCTCAGTGTTGTAGACCTCTTCTAGGTCGGCATTGTCAGCCACCGTTTCGATGCGCTCTTGTGAGGGGATAATTTCATCGTCGCAGGCCATCACAACTACCACGCGAAATTCCAGCCCCTTAGCAAGATGCATGGTGCTGATAGAGACGTAGCCGCTGGTTGTTTCAACCCGATCATCGAGCACCTTGAATGGCAGCCCAGCCTTGCTGACTGCCGCGATAGCACGATCCAGCTCCGCATCAGAACGGACGAATACGCCGATCTCGTGCGCGCCTATTCCCTCGTTGCTTCTATCAAGCAACCATTCGCCGACTGCATTGATTTCATCTGCTTGGCTGACGAATGACTTAACGACAGGAGCTGTGCCATTGAAGACAGACACCGTGCCGCGTCTGTCTTCCGTGTTGCCATCCACATCGGACACTTCCGGCCCCAGCAATCTGTCTGCCTGCATCCTGATTTGATGCGATGTGCGGTAGTTGATATGCAGGGTGCGTGAACGTCCGCGAATATCAACACCGAGGGATTTCCACGAGAAAGGTTGCTGGAAAATACGCTGGCCTAAATCACCGGCAAAGAACAATGCATCAACCCGCCATTTACCCATCGCAGCAAGGAATCGAAGCTGCGCAATGCTCACATCTTGCGCCTCGTCCATGACTACAAAGTCGAATGGAGGCTGCTTGCGTTCGGCGACCTGAATTGCCAGCTTGTTGAACATTTCGGCATGGGTAATCAATCCCTGCGACTTCAATGCATTTCTCGTTGCATCGAATATTGACCACAGCATTGTGCGTTGCTGCTCAGGCAAACGGGTTTTTCGTCCGAGTCGCTTTACATCACGGTAAGCATCCCAGCTATCGAGCTGCCAAGCATCCACGATCTCGTCCCACTCAGATTTTAGAAAGTGAGCAGTAAATTTGTGGCCGTCCACCTTGCTGGCCGACTCAATCAACAATTGCCTGACCTTGTCTGAACTAGCGATCTTCGGTCGGCCAAAATGCAACTCATAAAGTCGCTCGCCTATCGCATTCATGGAATGCACTTCCAGTCGTTCTGCCAAACGCGGCTCGTTACTAATCAACCGCCGCAGTTTGGTGCGCAGCGCATTGGCCAAGGTGTCAGAGAACGTCGTCAGCAGCACTCGCGATTCCAGATGTTGTCGCGCAAGAAATACTGCGCGATGCAGTGCGACGATAGTCTTGCCCGTACCCGCCGAACCGGAGACTCGCGCAGGGCCGGTGTACTCGCGATCCACCCATTGCCGTTGTGCGGGATGAAGGAAAGTCGTCCACTTCTCCCACGGATATTCGAGCGCACGCTCCAACTCCTCAACGTCATTCATCACCCGGAAACGGCGCTGCGCATCAGGATGTGCAAATGGATCTGCCCCAGCCGCCACGGGTGGTACCACATGTGGCTTGCCGCCAGTCGCCAGTTCCAACAACGCCTCTGCCGCTTCACTGGGAAGATGCTCTGCCAGATCAAGCAGTCTATCCTCATCTGCACACTGCACATCAGGCAACCATTCTTTCGGCACGCCATAACTCAGCAAGACTTCTTCGGCGATATGTGCGAACAGGCTCGGCTTAGGTGCCGCGTACTGCGTCACTTCAACATATTTAGGAATAACGATTTCCTGCATGGTCTCGCGTATTTCCACCAACTGCGCCGCGCCGGTTTGCGGATGGGTTTCCAGCTTGCGTCGTTCCGCCCAGTCATAAGCCTTGTCGTGATGATCCACATAGCACAGCAATAGACTTGCATTGGTCTTGTGGACGATCAGGCGGATGTCGCTGCTGGCTCGAACCGACCAGAAGTTCTTGTCCCTAGCCTTGTCCAGCTTGTGAAAACTCAAGCCAGGATTCGCTGGATTCATCTGCAAATCGAAGGCAGCAGTTTTAACGGATTTTTGCTCGTCACCGCTGAGTTTGGTGAGGCTATCGATGAAGGTGTCGGCGATGAGGAAGTCCAAGGTGACGACTACCGTTTGAATATGGGTATCGCGCGAATCATGAAATCATCAAAGAGCGGGACTGTGAAATCCATGTCGCCGTGCGCGGGGCTATAGATCATCCCTTTGCTGATTAGTTTGGCCCGAACGGGGCCAAGACTTGTAACTTTAACTTTCAGAATCTCAGCAATGTCTCCCGTCCGATGTGCACCTGGCCCAAGCTCTGCAATTGCTCGTAAGAAATTCTTTTCACTTGGTGTCAGGCGGTCAAAGCGCACCCGGAAAAAATTCTCGTCTAGGCGCGGAATAACTGCCTTCTTGGCATCCCTAACAACCTGCAAGGTAATCGGGCTTGTTGTTGCCAAATTCCAAGCGACGTAGCCCCACTCCTGAAGAAAATATGGATACCCCTTAGTCAGATGAAAAACCTCATCCAACGCTGCATTCTCAAAGGCAACCCCGGCTTCTTGCGCGGGCTCTTGCAATGCTTTTGCAGTATCTTCTTGCGAGAGCGCACCGATAATCGGGAAACTGAAAAGTCGCTCGGCATACGACTTCGATTCACCGGCCATACCTGGAAGGATGGGCAAACCAGCGCCCAGCAATACCACAGGAAGTTGGCGTTGCTGAATTTTGTGCATCGCCATAATCAGCGCACCCAACTCCTTCTGGCTGAAGTATTGAATCTCATCAATGAAGATAGCCACTGCGCTGTTGCGATCCTCTGCTGCTTCGCCAATTGCGACGAAGAGATTGGGCAGGTCAATTTCCAAATCCCCGCTGTCAGCCGAACCCCTCTCCGGGTCAATATCCAACCCAATGCTGATATCGCCCACCGTAACCTTGAGAGCCCCGATAAAGCTGCGAAGCACAGCCAAACCACGCTTAACTTTGTCTCCGGTTCCAGCGATCCGATCCAGATCATAGAGAAGACTGCGCAAGTAGGGTGCGATCAGAGTGCCCAATGCTTTACCTTCGTGCGCCTCAATAGCGATGGTGCTGTATCCATCGCTGTCGGCCATTCGCTTGATCTCATTAAGCAGCACAGTCTTGCCAACCCCGCGCAAACCAGTCAGTAGCATGCTTTTTTCAGGTTTTTTCTGCTTTACTCTGCCCAACAGAATTCGTGCTTGCTCAAGAATAGGGTCTCGCCCTACCAACTCTGGTGGTGGTGAGCCGGCACCCGGAGAAAAGGGGTTTTTGATGGGGTCCATGTTTTAGTTATACCAATTTATACACATTTATACCTGAAATGGATAATAAGTCAGTATAAATTCTTGAGCAATACCCAGAATCAATTTCTTCCGGCTATATGAAATGTTATGTAATGGCCAATTGAAACGTTTTGATGCGTCCATGTGTAACAAATGCCACCTTCAGCTATAAGTTTAACGAGCTATCGGTGAAAGCGTCGTCGGCGATGCGGAAGTCCATAAAAACCATCAGACGCCAAGCTTGGGTGGATTAAACACATCTAAGTGCTTGAACATCGAAACGCGCTTTCCGGATGCCTTTACACCCTCGAGCAGCTTGAAGTCGGGTGCATCGTTGAATAGATTTCCTCGCCCACTCATTGAAGACTTGGCTATGGGATCCTTGAGCTTTGGCTTGATCTTCAACAGCTTCAGCAGATCATTACTGGCAAGAAAATATGCAATCCAGGAAATGAGGTATTTATTGCGAGATTCATCGCCTGACAGCTTGTGCAAGTACGCTTCAAGATGACTGACAAGTGGCTCGGTCAACCCGTTTCCTGAATCGCTTCGGATGACTTGCTCAAGAATGGCCATAATCTTTGGAAAGGCCTTGATCCGAAGCGAGCCTAGCATGAGCAACATGCTGACTACCTTTTCCAGATTGAATTGGCCGATCATTATCTTTAGCTTCCCTTGGCGGGTCGTAATGTCAGCAAGAAACCGGTCAATCACCCCCGTCCCGGGGTGGATGCGGTCAATCTCGACGACGGCAAGATATAGCTCCCTGAACTGTTTCCATGTCAGTCGGCTTTTTTTCTTCGGGAAGGCAAGGTGATAGCGAGATACCCAAGGTCTAAAAAGTCCATCGGGTAAAGCCAAAATCGCAGTTTTCTCGTCGCTTAACTCAAGATTGTATTCCTTGAGCGAGGACTGAAGGATTTTTACAACTCGCTTGCCGTCCGATTCCGACGAAACCAGAATCCGGTAGTCATCCTTGAATCGAACAGCTTCGCATTCGATACCACTTTTCTTCAGCTCAGAAGTGAGAATACAGTCCACAGCCGAAGCGATGATTTCTGCCGCAATGTCTGAAACAACCGGGCCTATTGGAAGGCCATTTGTGCAACCATCATTGGCGTATTGGAACAGCTTATCCAATCGATTCCCGACGAATTTCATGTTGTGCCTATTCTTACCGCGGATAGATCGCTTCCCGTGAATTGCCCAAGCAAGGCTATGGGTGTAGATGGAAGGGTAAAAATTTTTGATGTCCGCCTTGACGATGTGCGTGTATTTGTAGGCCACTGTGGCCAAGGCATCATCCGTCATGGCAATGAACTCATAAATCATTCGACCACTTCGCAACTCACCCATTCGGCCAGGATTTTTCCGGATGACAGGCACAGGAAAACTATACGACGACACGATACTGCGAGTTGGAATCATCGCATCAACAATCGCCTTCCAATTTCGAGTAATGTGATACGCGATATCGTTATGAATTTTGGGATCAATGATTCCGAATGTCCTGTCGGTCAATTCCGTTTTCGGAAAATGAACCCGGACATATTCAGTTTCTTTAAGTCCATTGACCTTCTTGTTCAAATCGAAGTACCTCTTTTGCCTTTTGGGCATGTTCACCACGCGAAAGCACGGCGGTAGCACATAAGCCTCCGGAAAGTATCCGTACTCCAGCAGCCAGCGATAGACGTCCAACGGTTTCAGCGCACGAGCCAAGACATGCGTTGAAGTTCTGTGTTCCAAAATAGGACTGGCTGGTGGCATCAAATCAATCCGTTCTCAACCTACCTTGAACACCTTCATCACCTCATCCCCCAGATGATTGATGACCTTCACCGCAATCCGACCGGACTTGGGTTTGTCGAATGGCCGTGAGGTGTCTCTGTTGAGCGATGCCCAGGCTTCTTCGTTGATCTCGGCTTTCAGGGTGGTCTTGAGTGCTTTGTAGGGATCGTTCGCGCCTAGGAAATACGCATGGCGGACGAAGAAGCTTTCTTCGTTGTAGTCGGTGTCGATGAACCAGCAGGCGATGCCTTCGGCACCATCGCTGCGGACTTCGCCGGTGTTGGGGTGGAAGACATCCACGCCGTTGACCTTGACGCGAACCTGGCCACCATCGGCTGGCAGGATGTCGATGTCAGGTTCGCCGAAGATGACGAAGAGGTTGCCCTTGCCGGTGTTCTTGAGGTCGTCGGCCATGTGCAGGTCGGCGTTCATGCGCGCCTTGAGCACGGGGATGCGACCGAGTTTGTCGAATTCGGATGAATGGGCATCGTAATTGAAGGCGCAGGCGATGAGCACATCAAAACCAGAGTCACCTGCTTCTCGCGCGGCAGAGACCAGATCGGGGCGTGAGACAGTGCCGAACTCGGGGCCGATGAAGATGGCAGCGCGTTTTTCATTGAATTTGGAATTGGGAATTTCGAATTCCGAAGTTTCAGCTTTTTTCCCTTTTTCACTATTCACCATTCCCAATTCACTATTCTCGACGTATCGCGCCTCAGCGCATACGAGGTCGCCCGGCCACGGAGTGAGCGAGGTGAATGTAATTTTGTCTTCCTTGTGCGCCTGCTGTACCCCAGCAGTCTTGAGGTTTTCCAGAATGATCTGGACGAAGTCGCGTTCCTCGCCGTAGCCAGGTTCAGTCTGTGCGGCACGGTCGATCAGTTCGTCGTTTTCATCTACCGCCAGCACGCGGTGTGGCGACAAACTTTCAACGGTGAAGGGCCCAGCGACGCGAACTTTCTTCTTATCCTCGTAGGGTTTGTCATACAGGTATTCGGAATCGGCTTTGGCGGAGATGGAATCGTCGATTTCTTTCTGGCTTGCGATGCGCGCACTCCACCAGTCAGCATGCAGCTTCTTCACCCCACTAGGCCAATTGGTATCTGTATCGCGTGGAATTTCCCAATTCTGCCATTGCTTACCCAGCGACTTATTCAGTTGTTCGAGAAATGGTTCCAGTGTCAGCTGCCACTTGTCCCAGATTACGTCGATCTCCGTATTATTGGCGATAGACTTCAGGGTGACGTGCGGCACGCGCTCATAGACAAAGCCTTGGCGGATGTTGCCGTGCACGGGTTGACTTGAGGGCACGTTGCGTGTGACTTCTCCTTCCTTGATTTGCCCTTCGCGGCTGTCGGATAAAAGATAGTAAGGATAGCGTGCGCCCATGATACGAGCACGAGCCAGTGCAAGAGCAACACGCGATGTGTCAAGAGTAATCCAGCGGCGGCCCCATTGTTCGGCAACATACGCTGTGGTGCCAGAGCCACAAGTGGGATCAAGGACAAGATCGCCGGGGTCAGTGGCCATGAGAATACACCTTTGAACTACCAACTCATTTGTCTCAACTACATATCTCTGATCACGAGCCCCAATCGTGTCTGTCCATGTCAGATTTAGCTTGGTTGTATCGTCATCAGACAATTTCATAACGTAGCGAAGGTAGTTGCCTTCGATTTCAAATCGGCCTGCTTTCGCTACTCGCTCAAGCTTTTCTATTCCTGACGGATAACATTGTCCTGGAGCCGGCGACCATTTCTTTCCTTGAAAAGGAAGTTCGTATACATCTTTCGCGCTAAATGATGGTGGCCACATTGAGACAAGTCTCAACGGATCACCAGATGGATTTTGCTCTAGCTCTTTCTTCGAGAATTTCTTGCGAGTCGTGGAATCCATCTGACGCCAGTTCCAATGAAAGTCGCCTGTGATGTCGATTGGCTTGAAGATTCGACGAAACTTTGTCTGTGCCGAATTTTTGCTAAACCAGATAATGTAGTCACCCATACGCTCAAGGTAAGTTGCCCCAAGCGGCATGGTTTTTTTGCGAAACCAGATCAAACCAATGAAATTATCTTCACCAAACACCTCATCCATAACAGCACGAACCCGGTGCACATTCTCATCCCCAATCTGTACAAAGATCGATCCCGAGTCGGTTAACAAATCCCGGGCTACGGTCAGTCGGTCGCGTAGATAAGTCAGATAGGAATGAATACCATCGCGCCAAGTATCGCGGAACGCCTTAACCTGCTCCGGCTCGCGCGTAATGTAGTCTTTTCCTTCCGCTTTCGCCGCTCGGTCGGTAGTGCTCCATTGGAAATTGGAATTAAATTTAATACCGTAGGGTGGATCGAAGAATACGCACTGCACCTTGCCGCGCAACCCTTCTCGCTCTGCCAGCGAAGCCATGACTTGCAGGCTGTCGCCCAAGATCATGCGGTTAGCCCAGTGAGCGTCGTGCTGATAGAACTCGGTCTTGGCGTTATCGTCTGGCAGGCCGTTGAAGTCACCGAACAGGTCGGTGGTGAAGCCAGATTGATTGGCTGCTTTACCTGCCTCGACTTGCTCTGTCTGCCGCTTCAGGTCGTCGATCAACACCTTGGGATGCACCTTCTCCTGAATGTAGAGCGGTGGTGCGTGAACCACCAGGTCAGACCAATCTTGCTCATCCTTACCGCGCCAGACCAGTTGCGGGTCGAGGTCACGATTGCGTCGCTCATACGCCACACGAATCGGCGTCTGCTCTTCCTTCTGCATCACCGACTGGTATTCGGCAGTAGGGATGTTCTTGCGCGTGGCGTCGTCGTGCTTGATGGTTTCGACGGCGAGTGGGGTTTTGGGTTTCTTGGCCATGATTCAGATGTGAAGGTTGATTTCAGGAGTCGAGCGCATCAGGATTTTTAAGTGCTTTTTTCTCATCCGCTGCAAGGCGACGCTCGACCTTTTTGACATCTTCAGCGGCAGGCAGACTCTCTGGACGGATGCCTCGTTCCAGCAGCGTTTTACGGACTGCCTCGTTGTTGGTGATGTGTTCTTTGGAGATAGCAGCTTCCGTTCCCATCTGGTGCTGCCGGGCATTGAAGATGGTGATCTCCGTAGCGAAGTCTTTGGCCTTGAGAATGATGGTGGGTGCAAAGTCAGCCAACGGCCGGTTGTCCGGCACCTTCCATTGCGACTTCATCGCTTGTGTGTTTTTACCAAACAATGCTTGATCGCCTTTGCTGCGAATGAGCGCGAAATTCTGGTTATCGCCGGTTTGCTCATAAATCACCTCGGACAATTCTTTTTCCGTAGTTGTGAGTTTTTTGCGTGCCGATACGCGCTCCGCCTCAAGTAGCCGTTGTTCGATCTGCTCCGCCTTGCGGGTTTGCATAGCGAAGTAGGTTTGGGCAAAAGCGATTTGCTGCTTTCTGGGGTCGCCGTTCTGGGCAACCAGATAGCAGGCATAGCGAGTGAGCATGAGATCAGGGACTTCTTTCTCCGCTCCTTTGGGCATGGCGATCGTTTTGTTGACGTCAACAAAATGATCAGCAACCGGATGCCCTGACAATTCGCACGAAGTTTTTGCCTTGCTGATGACGGTCGTAAAGTTCCGCCATTCATCGTAACCAAGCAGGTACTGAAGGTCGCGGGCAAGCCAGAATTCGATGCCGTTTTCTGCTTGCTGTGCGTGAGCTTCGAAAGTGTCGGTGAGTGTATGAACGATCTCAGTTTTCATGAGCAACCCTTTCGATCATTTTGTTAAATTCTGCTTCGACCTTGGCTTTAAAGTCGGCTTCGATTTGATAGACCTCGGTGAATTCGGCAAATGCCCAGCGGCCATATTGCTTAAGGTTATTCACGCCGGGTATCCAGTACACATCCATGGTGTTTTTCTTTTCCTTGGCATCTTCGCGGCGATAGCCTTTGATCTCGACTATAAGGTGCAGCAAATCATCTTCGCCGCGACCATCGTCCACCAGCACGATGAAGTCGGGGATGTATTTGCGCATTTCCGAGCCATAGCGGTATGGCACTTCAAAACCGAGGCTTTGATTTTTGACGTAGGCTTTGACGCGAGGATGTCCTTCTGCCACTCGGCAAAATTCCCCCTCCCAGTCACTGTCTAGAATCACCCAGTTGACTTGGCAGCGACGTGAATCGGTCTGCCAGCGATCCAGCTTGGATGTATTGAAGTTGACGGTTGCGGTGCTGCCTACCGGGTTGTAGGGGTCGAGCACGGCTTTGATGGGACGTTTGCCAAGTGATGATCGATTAATGCCTGCCTCGATTCGTTCGCAGGCCATGTCGGCGAGCATCTTGTATTTAAGTTGCGCCGGATAGGTGCCGCCCTTGCAAACCAAATAACCTTCTATCCATTCGCGTGAGATGCGTTTAAGTTGGCCGAACAGATTGAGCTGGGGTTCGCCATTGGCGTCGCGGAATTTTGATAACAGCAGATGCGAGGTGAGTTCGTAGATGACTTGTGATGGTCGAACATCGCCGGTATGCACCAGATTTAGATCGACGGTTTCACCGATGATGCCGGAGTTACGTGTTTCTGTTGCGCCCACCAAATCAGGCGTGAGTTCAAGTGTGGAGTCGGTGTTGAATTCAGCCGTGAGTCGATCTTCTGGTAGTTCGGTGCGATAGCCTTGCACATGAGGAAAGCTGATCTCGCAGTCATCGCGGTCGGGACGGATGGCTTTGACTTGGATGGTCTCACGCGGCTTTTGTGGTGGCGCGACCACGGGCTTGGCGGTGAAATCGAAGGGTATGCCGAGCACGTCGGCATATTCGACGTTGAACAATCCCTCTTCATTCAGCTCATAAGACTGGCGACGCAAAGCACGGCCAATGACTTGCTCGCACAGCAACTGAGTGCCGAATGCACGGACACCAAGGACATGCGTGACAGTGTTGGCATCCCAACCCTCGGTGAGCATGGATACGGACACGACACAGCGGATGGAATCGCCAAGGCGCCCCGCTTTGCCGACGGTGTTCATTACTTCGCGTAGCAGTTCTTGATCGGTGATGTTCTCGGCTTGCTGAATATTTCCGGTGCGCTCGGTGATTTCCCTACGGAAACGTTCGATCTCATCGGAGGCCATATTGCGGAAGTTATCGTCCAGCGCATCGCCGGATTCGAGTTGTTCGCTGTCGATTAGGAGGGTGCGAGGTCGGCCAAGGGGGTTGCCGTGCTCATCGAAATTGCGGAATAGAGATAGCCGACCATCAACCAGTTGGCTGGTGCCGTCTTCATGCTGTTGCTGAAAGCCGGAGATGTAGTCGTACACCAGCTTGGAGGCTGCGGTGTTGTTGCACACAACGATGAAGCAAGGCGGAACAGATATGCCCGCTTTTGACCAAAGGTCGAAGGTTTTTTCGTAGTGGCCGTAGAGTGCTTCGAGCGCAGTTTGCAACTGGGTCGGCAAATCGAGAGGGTTGAGTTGCTCGCCTTTGCCGCGACCCTTCTTAGGCATCTTGGCGCGTATGTGTTCCCACAGATTGCGGAACATGGGCATTTCGTTGCCGGGAATGTTGTCCGCCACCGGCACACGCGGCAGCTTGACGATGCCGCACTCGATGGCATCCATCAGCGAGAAGTCGCTCATCGTCCAAGGGAACAGGGTGCCTTCAACGTAGCCGGAACCACTCAGAAAGAACGGCGTAGCAGAGAGATCAATGACGTTCAACAAGCCCAGTTTGCGATTGACCGATTCCAAACCGGAAATCCATAAACGGGCCGCTTCGTTGTTCTCCTCGGCTTCCTTTTTCTCGTCACCTTTCAGTGCTTCATCATCGTCTTCCGCCTTCGGCTTTTCACGATAGCAGTGATGCGCCTCATCGTTGATGACCAGCACATTCTTCATGCCCATCAGTTCGGGCATGACGCGTTGGAGCATCTGGCCTTCGGTTTCGAGCGTGTTGAGTTCTTCGCCGCCACGACCTTGCAGCAGCAATCTTCCGCCTTTGGATAACTCCATCCGCTCACGCATTTTGAATGCGTGGAAGTTGGTGATGACGATCTTGGCCTTATCGAGTTCACCCATCATGTCGCTGGGCACAAGCTCGCGGCTTTGGTAGTAGCTATCTGGATCGTTCGGGTGCAGTACGCGCAGTCGATCTTTGATGGTGAGGCCGGGTGCCACAATCAAGAAGCCGCGTGTGAATTTCTTGCTATTGGGATGGCGCACCGCATTGATGGTTTGCCATGCGATCAGCATCGCCATGACGGTAGTCTTGCCTGCGCCGGTGGCGAGCTTTAGTGCCAAGCGCATCAATTCCGGGTTGGCATCTTGGTTCGCGTTGGTTAGATGTTCCAAAAATTGTTGGGCAGACTTACCCAGCTGAGGGGCGACTTCGGTCAGCCAGATAACTGTTTCAACGGCCTCGACCTGACAGAAGAAGGGACGGACTCCGCTGAATTTATGATGCCGCCAATGTTGTAACAGGCGGGAAGTTTCGGGAGATACATGCCATGTTGATGTATTAGGTAACGCACGCCATTTTTCGACTTCTAAGCGAACTGCGTTAATGATGGCTGCGGTCTTTTGATATTCCTGCGCCTGAGATGAAAGACCTAAGTCGTCATCCAACAACAACGAGGATTGCTCTGCTTGGCCTTTGCGCTTTTTGGGCTTTGGCAGCGGGGTTATATATTCGGCAGGACGACGCTTCTCAACTATTTGCTGGGTAGGCTGACCATGATCCAATTCCCAATGACGCGACGGATACTCATAGGGGGAATTGAGGATTGGATGTTCGAAAAACGCGTCTGTCATGCTGAATATCTATGAGCGATGAAATTAGTCTCGGATAGTATCCCGTGTGCCTTATATGGGCAATCATCAAGAATACATAGACCCTGAACTCAGCCTTTTCTGGCAAAGCCAAAAGCATGCATATCAAGCAAGATAAAACTACAGGGCCAATTTCATGAACGTCAGGTTTCAGGTAACGACTTATCAATCACGATTGGCAGGTTATGGCACATTGCAGTAGCTCAAGTTGCGAAATTGCCTTCGCTAAAGCTGCCGTACACGAAGGGCAGTTATGGCCGATTTTGAGATACTCAAACTCCACAGCCCCGCCCGCCTTCACATCAGTTTGATTGCCTTTTCCACCGCGACGATCCGCGCTTCGCGCACCTTGGCGGCGATGAGGTTTTTGTCGGCACAGGCGCGGGCGATGTCGCCGGCATTCACCGCGCGGGCAGCATCCGCGCAGCGCAGCAGGTAATCCGCTTGCGGGTAGGCATCGTTTTCGTGCCCGGTGCGGCCGTGCGCATCGGCTTCGCAGGTTTGCAGGATGAGTTCGAAGCGTTCCGGTTTGCGCCAGAGGTCGCAGGCGTCAAACAGTTTAACGATGGTGTCGGCACGCAGTTCTTTGGCGCGGTGGATATTGCCGTGCTGCTTTGCCACCAGTAACGCAAGGTCGCGGCTTTCGGCGGGAACTCGCAGACGCGCGCACAAGCCTTTCAGCAGATCGACACCGCGCATCTCGTGGCCGATATGTCTTGGTAGCGTGTCTTTCGGGGTGGTGGCTTTGCCCAGGTCGTGGCCGAGTGCGGCGAAGCGCACTTCGAGTGAACGCCGGTGTTTCGCGGTGTCGTCGATGACCATCATGACGTGCTCGCCGCAGTCGATCTCGGGATGGTAGTGCGCGGGTTGCGGCACACCAAACAGCGCGTCCACTTCGGGCAATATTTTTTTCAGCGCGCCGCATTCGCGCAGGGTGAGGAAAAAGCGCGAGGGATGCTTTTCCATCAGGCCGCGTGCCAGTTCCTGCCAGACGCGTTCGGCGACCAGCGCATCGACTTCGCCGTTCTCCACCATGCTGCGCATCAGCGCGAGCGTCTCTAGCGCGAAGGTGAAACCGAAGCGCGCGGCGAAGCGGGCGCCGCGCAGGATGCGCACCGGATCTTCGGCAAAAGCGTCGCTGACGTGGCGCAACACGCCTGCCTTGAGATCGGCCTGGCCGTTGTAGGGATCGATGAGGTTGCCGTCGGCATCCTCGGCGATGGCGTTGATAGTGAAATCGCGGCGCAGCAGGTCCTGCTCCAGCGTGACATCGGGCGCGGCATAGACGTTGAAGCCCTTGTAGCCCGCCGCCGTTTTGCGCTCGGTGCGCGCCAGCGCGTATTCCTCGTGGGTGTCGGGATGGAGGAACACGGGGAAGTCCGCGCCTACCGGCTTGAAGCCGCGCGCGACCATCTGTTCCGGCGTGCTGCCGACCACTACCCAGTCGCGGTCCTGTAGCGGCAGGCCGAGCAGGCGGTCGCGCACCGCACCGCCGACACAATAGATTTGCGGCTTGCTATCGCTCATCGGCGGAAACAACCGGCACTTTGCTGTCGATCACGCCCAGACGATGTTTGAGCGTTTCGTTGCTGTGACCGAACAGTTTGGCATAGTAGATCGTGTTGCTCATCACTTTGCGCACGTAGTCGCGCGTCTCGTCGAAGGGGATGGTCTCGACGTAGATCGCGCCTTCCAGCGGGCGGTTGGCGCGCCATTTTTTGGCGCGGGTCGGCCCGGCGTTATAGGCGGCGGAAGCCAGCACCGGGCTGTCGCCGAAACGACTGTACACGTTCTTCATGTAGTAGGTGCCGAGGCGCAGGTTCATGTCGAGCTGGTGGATCATTCCCTTGCGATAGCCTTTCAGACCAAGACGCCGCGCCGCCCAGCGCGCCGTGTCCGGCATGATCTGCATCAGTCCGGCGGCGCCGGCTTCCGATCTGGCGCGGGTGACGAAACGGCTTTCCTGGCGCATCAAGCCGTACACCCAGGCTTCTTCCACATCGTGTTCCCGCAGCGGGGTTTGCAGTGCTTCGCGGTAAGGCGCGGGATAGCGCAGGTTGAAATCATGCAACTCGATGGTGAGCATGGCGGCATTGATCGAGCGGTCATACATCTCGTTGCGTTGCGCCACTTCGGCGGCCGCCAGCAATTCGCGGTCGTCCAGTCCGCGCAACGCCCAGTCCCATTCCTTCGCTGCTTCGGTGCGCAATCCCATGCGGTAAAGCAGGATCGTGCGTTGAATCTCCGGGCGGCCCTGCATCGCTTCGATCTGTGTTTCATCCGCCTCGAATTTTGCGGTTAACGCCCACGCGCCAGACATCTCTCCCAGCTCGTCCAGCGCCAGTTGGCCGTAGTAGTGGTATTCGCGACTCAACGGCACCAGCAAGGCGTCCGCCTCCGCCGCCCGCCCCAGCGCTTTGAGCGCGCGCGCGCGCCAGTAACGCCAAGCCGCTTCACTCTGCTGCTGCGGCGACATCGCCGCGATGCCGAGCTGCACCTCGTGCCAGTTTTCCGCGCGCAGGGCGGCGCGCACACGCCAGGCCAGTTGCTTCTCGCTCAACTCGGCGGTGCCTGCGGCCTCGTACCAGCCCAGTGCCCGCTCGTCATGCTCCAGCGCGGCCGCGTAACCCAACGCGGCAAAGCCTTGCCGTCGCTCGTCTTCGGAAAAATGGCTGATGATGCGCTGCCACTCGGCATGCGCCAGGTTGACCGAGCGCCGCGCCAAACGTTGCAGCGCGAACAGCGCCACCGCGCGGCGACCATCGGAAGCAGTGGCGAAGGCGGTTTTTTGCAAATAGCGCTGCGGATTGCGCCATGCCGCCTCCAGCTCGGTCAGCGGCCAGCGCGCCGTTTCGGGCAGATAGGGATTGAGTTTTCTGGCCGCGGATAGTTTGCCGGTTCCGAGCAGCTGCTGCATCCGCTGCTGCACGTCGCGCGCAGTGATGAAACCGCGCCCGATCGCCGCCGCGAACAGTGGCAGGCAATTTTCGCTTTGCGCCGCTTCGGTGAACCACACGGCGCGCGCGCCCAGCAGCGCCTTATCCTCGTCTTCCCGGCGCTGCCACTGCAAGGCCTGACAGGTCAGCTCCGCATCGGCCTCGACCAGATTCGGATATTCCGCCGCAAATTCCTCCCAGCGCCCCCGCTTGGCCATCTGTTTCAGCCATTCGCCGCGGAATTGATCAATCACCGGTGTATCTTCCACGCGCGCGAAAAATTCGCGCATCGGCGCGCTGTTCGCCTCGTCCCAGCGCATGCGCAGGCGGTAATAGGTGATGTAAGGTTCCAGCGGGGAATCCAGCAGGCGCGGCGCGAGTTTTTCCAGTTCGGCTACCTTGCCGGCGGCAAATGCGGCGCGCGCGGACATGAAATCCTGCGCCACCTCGGCCCAGGCCAGCGTCGGAATCAGGAACAGCAAAAAAGGCAGGAAGCGCATCGAATAATTCAGTCAAAATTTCGCTGAAGGATAGCACACCCCCCCTCGCCCCCATCGGCACGGCATGACCGGATGCCGCGCCAAAGGGATCAGCGCTGGCAGGCGGTCATCTTTTGCAAAAATCCCTCGATCTCGCACTCCGCCAGCGCGGGCGGCAAAGGATGATGCGGATCGCGCGCCCAATCGCCCACCGCCGCAAGCGCCAGTTGCGGATTCCAGCCCGCGTTCATCACTTCGTCATCATAGGTCTCGACCGCCGCCTCCGGGTGATCGATCCGGTAATTGCCCCTATTCATCACGACCGCCATGGCACACCTCCTTTACCGTGGAACGCAGTGCGCGCCCCTGTGAACAGGATATCGGCGCGCCAACGGAGAAGTTTAGGGCAATGACCAGGACTCGATGCGCGCGCGCACCAGCCCGAGATGGCTGCGCAACTCGTACAGGTGGCTGGAAAACGCGACCGGCAGACGCAGGCGGTTGACCTTGTTCTCGATCGCGTCCAGTTCGTTGCGGAAGCGGGCGAGATCGACCGGCGGCGGTGTGTTGCGCAATTGCAGTTCGAGAAAGCGCAGTTCGCCGTACAGTTTGTAGATGCGCGACTTGATCAGCCAGGCATACAGCGCGGGGATGACCCGGCTCAGGGGAATCGCCAGCGCCAGCAGGGGGAGCAGGATGATTAGCACGCGGCTGACAAAAGTGGCTGCCCAGAATGGCAGATAGCGGTCGAGAAAAGGCGGGCCGGACTGAAAAAAGTACGCGGCCTGACTGCTTAACTCGAAATCGGAATCCTTGTCCGACGGAAATTCGTGTTCCTGGTTCAGCATGCCCGCGCCGCCGTGGACGCGCGTCAGCACCTTGAGCAGCAGGTAGGCCAGCGCCGGATGCAGCGCTTCGCGCGCCACCAGGGTGACGGTGGGCGCCAGCAGGTGGGTGCGTTGCGGTGGCAGGTTGGCCTGCAAGCTGAGCGCGCTTTGCGGCAACACCCGCTCATGCAGAAAATTGAACTGGCGCGAAAGCGCTTCGGCATCCTGCAAATTAACCAGGTTCACCCCCGGCATCAGGGCAACTTCGCGAATCAGCGGCGAATCCGGCACCCCGGATAGAAAGATCACATCCGCCACATCGTGCCGCAGCGCTTCTTTCGAGTCGTCCTCACCGATTTCGTACAGGGTCGCGTTGCGCGCATCCACCCCCGCCGTATCGAGGATCAACCGCGTCAGCAAACGGGTGCCGCTGTCGGGGCGTCCCACCCCGACGCGCAGACCCTTGAGCTGGGACAGGTGCTCGATTTTTTGCCGCCCTTTGTAGAAAATCCACAGCGGCTCGTAATACAGACTGCCGAGGGAAACCATGCCGACACTGGATTGCGCACCGGCCATCCCTCCCGGCACCAGGGCGAGGTCCACGCCGGAATCTTCCTTGCGCAATTCATCCAGGCTTTGCAGCGGCCCCTCGCTCTCGCGGATTTCCAGGGTGATGCCTTCCGCTTGCAGCAGCACGGCATACAGGCTGGCGTAAGCCCGGTAATTACCGTCTTCCTTGCTGATCGAAATAGCCATCTTTTTCGGCGGTGCGGGGTCAATCAGCCAGTAGGCGGCCAGCGCGATCAGCCCCAGCACCAGCAGATAGGGCAAGGATGCCCTGAACGCCTGCATCGGCAACGAGACATGCAGCGCTTCGCGCGCTTCTTCAGTGTTCATTTCGCGAGATTCGTCCGACATGGCAAAGCCTTTCCGAAAATGGGGGCACAGAGTGCGCGCCGGGGTGCATCATAGCGGCAGCCGCTTGCCCAAAACAATCCGCGCCTGTAAGGTTGCGCGCGCCGCACCGACCAAGCCCTGCATCCGCCATTTCGGCCATGCCAACTTTAATTCAGGAGTACCGCCATGAATCTCAATCAAATCACCAAATCCCTGCTGGTTTCCGGTGCGCTGGCACTCGCCATGAGCGGCCCCGCGCTGGCCAACCCCTGTGCCGCACATAATCCCTGCGCGGCGAAAAATCCCTGCGCGGCGCAACAGATGAACCCGTGCGCAGCCAAAAATCCCTGCATGGCCAAGCACAAGAAAAATATGAAGAAAGATGCCAAACACATGAATCCGTGTGCAGCCAAGAATCCTTGTGCAGCCAAGAATCCCTGCGCGGCGAAAAATCCTTGCGGCGCCATGAATCCCTGCGCCGCCAAGAAGTGGTAACAGCGCAACAAGTCGCCACCGGTTCCATTGAGGAACCGGTGGCTTTTTCTTTGGCCGGGCTGCCGCTGACGCAATTGCAAGCCATGCAGCGTGCCGGGCGGAAGATTTTGCACTGTTACCATGCGCTGCAAAAAGCCGAATTGAATCTGGTCGGCGAAGTGTTGCGCGACACCCTGAACAGGGGCGAAACTTTCTACGAATTCAACCACTATCCGGCAGACGACGTGTATGACCGAGACAGCCATGCGCAGTATTACTACCACGCGCACCGCGGCGAGATCGGCGAGCACGGCCACTTCCATACTTTTTTGCGTCCCAAAGGGATGCCTGCCGGAGCTGCCCCCATCGCTTACCCGGCCACCGATCCCTGGCCGCAAGGGGATGAGGCGCTGTCTCATCTGGTCGCCATCGCGATGGACAGCTACGGCTATCCGACCGGTCTGTTCACCACCAACCGCTGGGTCACGGCGGAAGCCTGGTATCCGGCCGAGCAAGTCATTCAAATGCTGGATCGCTTCGTCATCGACCATGCTTTCCCGTCGTGGCCGCTGAACCGCTGGATCAGCGCGATGTTCGTGCTGTTCCGCCCGCACATTGAAGCCCTGCTGAAGCGCCGCGATGCGACGGTATGGGCGTGGGCAGCCGCCCATCCCGGCGAGGATGTATTCGAAGACCGCGCGCTGGACATCACCAGCCAGATGCCGATTTCGGTTGAAGAAACGCTGGCCGAAGTCGAACAAGTGCTGGCGCAAGCCGCTTGAGAGGCTATGAATAAATCTGCTGCGCGTCCCGATCGCTGCGTTGGGCGGTGCTCACTCCTCGCCTATCTACTTGATATGTCTCGTCGCTGCGCTCCGTCCGCCTTGCGCTCGGCCCGCTCGCGACGATTTCTTCACAGCCTCTGAGGCTGCCTATTCGCAGCGCCCGTTTTCCCGGGCTGTTGCGCGCACCAGACGAAACCCGATGAGGATGTGTTTGATCCCGACCGGCCGGCTATGCCGCGCAGCGGGACGGCATACGCCGCAGCCCCTGTCGTCCCAGGAACCGCCTTTGACGATCGCCCGCGCGGCCCCTTGCATAGTGCCCGTCCACTCATAGACTTGCCCCGCGCCATCGAGCAGGCCGAACGGACTGCGTCCGGAGGCAAACTGACCGACCGGTGTGGTATCGAATCCGCCGGCATCCGCGCTGTTCAATCTGTGCGGATCAAAGTCCGCCCCCCACGGAAAGGCGCGGCCGGCCGTGCCGCGCACCGCCTTTTCCCATTCCGGTTCACTGGGCAAGCGCCAATGCTGCCCGGTTTGCCGGGTCAACCATGCCGCATAGTGTTGCGCATCCGCCAGACTCACCAGCACCACCGGATGGTCTTCGCGGCCTGCCGGTGGCCGGTGACTTTTCCAGGCAAAGCGCGCGGTGCTTTGATACGGGTGGATCAAGCGATATGAAATCCAGGTCTTGCGGTCAACCCCGGGCGCCCGATGTTCTGTCGCGGCAATGAAGGCGGCATATTGCCGGTTGGTCACCGCCGTCGCTGTGATGCAGAAAGCCCCGGTTTCGGCGGATTGGCGCGGCAATTCGGCGGCATACCAGCCTTGTTCGCGCGTGACCGGTTCACGGTATGCCAGTTCGTCCAGGCGATACGCCATTTCGCGCTCGTCCGCATCCGAGCCCATGATGAAAGCGCCGGCAGGAATCCGCATCAGCCCCGGTATATCCATCGGCTTGCTTGCCGTCCCGGCTTGCGCACCCACAGCGCCCAGCAGGCATAGCCATCCGGCCAGACGCCAGCCGGCATGGACCCGGTGTCGCGGCATGATCAGGGTGCCGCAACGGTTGCGGCCAACCCCGCCAACGCGGCTTGCAGCTTGCCGACCACCGGGCACTGCGCGGCGCCATGCCGTTGCGCCAGATACGCGGGATCGTTGTAGCCCAGCCACACCTTGCCCTGCGCGTCTTCCCACACCAGCATCTTCAGGGGCAGATCGATGCCCGCCGTTTGCGCGCATTGCATCAAGGGGGTGCCGCCCTGCGGGTTGCCGAAGATCAACAGCGCGGTCGGGCGCAGGGTTTGGCCGATTTTGGCCGCGCCCGCAGCATGGTCGATGCGCGCAAACACGGTCAGGCCGCGCTGCTCAACCGTAGCCTGAAGTCTGTCCAGGGTTGCCGCGACACTGCGCGAACTCGGCACCACGACCAAGCCATCGACCGCCAGCGCCAGCGACGAGGTTAGCCACAAGATTGCGCCCATCAGAATCGACCATCTTCTCATTTCGTTCTCCCGCGTAAAAAATACTTGATTGAAATTTGCCAAAATATTGCGCGCAATCCTTTCACACCCAATATTTTCCCGTCCATGCGCCGCGCACAAAGTCGATCACGACCCGTTTCGGCGCGATCTTGCGCGCGTTGCCTGTATCGAGTTCGATTTCCGGCTGCCGGCCCAGACGATCGGCAACTTCAAATGAGCAGGCGGTCGAGGTGACAGGGCGAAAGAAGAGCGCGAGTTTGTCGCTGGCCGCAACGGTCTGGCGTTGCGGCGGGGTCTCGTGAAAGCGGACAAATTTTTTCACCAGGCAGGAAAAATACAATTCCAGCTCGACCACCAGCGGTTGGGTGCGGCGCGCCAATTCGCGCGCGGCGGCATGGGTCCATTCCACCAGAACGGTCCGCCCGTTGACTTGTACGGTGTTGCTGAATGTGCTCGCCATGATCGTGTCCCCGCGCTCAAAACACACGCGGGGCGATGTCTTCCACCATCGCTCCGATCAGATCGGGGTCGCTGTCCGGGGCGAGCGCGGCGGCATCGCCTCTTTGTCCGGTCATTTCCAGCTCCATGCCGTCGTCATCCTGCACCAATCTCGATTCGCCGCCGCAGGCGCGGCAATACAGAGAGTCGCCGGCGTGCTGCGCGCGCCGCACCGCTACCGGCGCATGGCAGGAGGGACAAAACAGGAGCGGCAAACCGGGTTCGCTGTGGCCGATAACATGCACCAGCTCGGCAGAATGGCTCACCGCCAGAAAATATCCCGCCAGCGTCGCGTCGAACTGGCTGCCGCTTGCGCTGCGGATGATCTCCAGCGCCTTTTCCACCCGCATCCCTTTGCGATAAGGGCGCGTGCTGGTCATCGCGTCGAAGGCATCGGCGATACCGACGACGCGCGCGACTTCGGGAATCACCGCGCCTGCCACTCCTTGCGGGTACCCCAGACCGTCCGGGCGCTCGTGATGGCCGACCACCGCGTCAAACGCCAGCGTGGCAAGCGGATGATTGGCCAATAAACGTCCACCCACTGCGGGATGCGTCTGGATCACCGCATACTCGTCGCCGGTCAGGCTGTCCGGCTTGTTCAGAATCGCATCGGGCACGCCGATCTTGCCCAGATCGTGCAGAAAACCGCCGATTTCGCACAGCGCGATGTCGCGCCGCGACAAGCCGGCCTCTTGCGCCAGCAATCTGGAGAATTGCGATACGCGCCACAAATGTCCGCCGGTATAGGGATCGCGCGCTTCGACAATCATCGACAAACCAAGCAGTGTGTTGAGCAAAGCGGTCTTGTCTGACATGGCGCCTCCTTTAATAGCGGGTGGTTAAAGTTACCAGCCAGTCGGGCATCGCGTTGAGTGCCCACTTTTCGAAATACTTATCCGCGCCGGTCAACACCAGCATGCCGATCGACAGCAACGCGATGCCGAATATTTTTTTGCCGGCTCGCCCCGTCTCCAGCATGCGGTGGCGCCATTTCCCCAAGGCCTGGCGCGACATTGCGCCTATCGCCAGCAACGGCATTGCGGCACCAAAACTGAACACCAGCATCACCGCCGCCACCTGGGCCAGCGCCTGCCCCTGGCTTGCCAGGGTAATCGCCACGCCCAGTGTGGGGCCCACACAGGGTGTCCATACGATGCCGAGCAGCATGCCCAGCATAAACTGCCCACTTAACCCGTCCGGATTAAACTTCGCCAGCATCCCTTGCCCCGGGCCAAGACGATTAATCAAAGCCAGAAAGTGAATTTGCAGCGGTTCCGACACCAACACCAGACCAAACAAGAGCAATAGCGCGCCGCCCGCGACCCGCAAAGGCTCCGCATCCACGCCGGCCAGACTGCCGAGAGTGCCCAACGCCACCCCGACCAGCGTGAATGAAAGCATCAACCCGCCGACCAGTGCAAAAGCGCCGAAACGGTGCGCGCCAACCGCCGAGCCAAACAGAATCGGAATCAGCGGCAACACGCAGGGGGACAGGATCGTCAATACGCCCGCCAGTAGTGATAGGCCATAGCTGCTTGTGCCGATTTCCATCACCGCGCCCTACAGCGCCCGATCCAATAATTTCGCAATCAGCGCGGGATCGGTTTCCGCCACCGAGCGTGCCACCTCTTTGCCGGATTTGAACAGAATGAGCGTGCTTTGGTAGCGCACTCCAAAGGATTGGACTGCCGCGCGTTGCTGGTCATAATCGACGCGCAACACCTTGATCGCCGTGTATTTATTTGACCCGAGCAAATCGCCCAACACCCTGTCCTGCACCCGGCAGGTGCCGCACCAGTCGGCATGGACAGCCACCAAAACGGGCTGCCCGGCCTGATTCAGCGCATCCAGCCTGGCGCGCGAATAGGGCTCGCCCACTGCGGCCTGCACTCCCAACGGCAAAAAGAGAATCAATATCAACCACACTCGGCTTAAAATGAACACGACACCTCCCAAATGAGAATAGACCTGCGGGTTGGTCGTGTCGCCGCATGATCCGTTACAAAATCCGCCCCAATAAAAAACATGTAAGGTTTGCCACGCAAGCGCGACGAACTGCCGTCACTACTGCGAACGTGACTTTGGATACGTTTTATACGAGCCCGCGCCCAGACTTCTTTAGGAGAATAAAATGAAATACAATCAATTAGTTAATACGCTAATCGCTTCCGGCGTTCTCACTCTTTCGATTGGGGGGATGGCGATCGCCTCGCCTTGTCGCGCCAATCCGTGCGCGCCGCGAAGCGCACGCATGAACCCGTGCGCCGCCAAGAACCCCTGTGCCGCAAAAAATCCTTGTGGCGCCATGAATCCCTGCGCAGCCAATCCCTGTGCGGCAGGAATGGCCAAGATGGACATGAAAGGGGTGATGCGCCCGAAACATTACAAACCCTACAAGGGCAAGAAGGCGGCACTGGTACGCTACGGCAAGAAATTGTTTAGCGACACCCGACTCAGCACCAACGGCATGTCGTGCCAAACCTGCCATGCCGACAATGGCGCGTTCCAGGCCACGTTTGCGCAGCCTTACCCGCACTACGTGCAAATGACCGATGACCGCGCCGGAGTGAAATCCGTTCACCTGGACGAGATGGTGCAGTTCTGCATGGTGGCACCGATGGCGAGCAAACCTTTCCCGTGGAACAGCAAGAAACTGGCCGCGCTGACCGCCTACAGCGCATCGCTGCAAAAGGGTTTCAAGGCCAACCCGTGTGCGGCGGGCAATCCGTGCGCGGCAAACAATCCTTGCAGTGCAAAAATGAACCCGTGCGCAATGAAGAAGAATCCGTGCGCGGCTAAAATGAACCCGTGCGCAATGAAGAAGAATCCCTGCGCGGCAAAACGCTGGTAATCGCACCAGCGGAAAGGCGGCACCAATCGAAAGTTGAAGTTCGATTGGTGCCGTTTTTGTTTCTGCCGTCCCCGCATCAATCTGCCCTGTTGATTTCATCCGGTTGATCCCGATCATGCCCATCCAGCGTTTCTATCTAACCGGCGCGGTTCTGCTCTTGCTGCTGCTGACATGGCAAACCGTTGTCCATCAATCCGCCACTACCCTGATCGTGATTGGTCTGCTGCTGCCGCGCTGGCCGGCGAACTCAAACCGAATTTTCGCGTGACCGTGCGACCCCTGTTGGGCGCGCTGCTCGGCGGTTTGCTGATGGGCTACGGCTCGCGTATCGCCTACGGCTGCAACATCGGCGCGTTTCTTTCCGGCGTGTCTTCGACCAGTTTGCACGGCTGGCTGTGGATATTCGCCGCCCTGCCCGGCAACTGGGTGGGGGTCCGGATGCGAAGCGTATTTCGCGTGGAATGATCGACTAAGCCGGCGTTGGGCGCTGCCGGTTCGCCCAGCGCCATGCCGCGAGCGGCACAACGATCCATTGCAACAGCGGCGCCAGACCGACATCGATTCCCGGCAATACCGGCATCCATGCGGAATACGTCCAATTACCCTGAGCCAGATTGATGCGTTCGCTCCACACGGTGTAGGCGACTGCGGCGACGATCGTCCAGATGACGATCCTGTTCTCCGGCCAACCGGCGCGTTCCCCGGCACCATTCAGGATCAAGGCAAGGAACAATGCCGCCATGCCGATGAGCACATCGCCTGCCATGCAGTGCACGACGGCATAAGCGATGTATGCCGGACGCGGATCCGCCCACAGTGTATAGAGCGGCAACTGCACGACCTCCCATGCCAGACTACAGATCGCCAGACGCGGCAAATAGCGGCGCAGGATGAACGACCACGATTCGGGGTGGGCATACCAGTTCATGGTCGTTTCGTATCACCGGAATAATTGCGCCGGTTGATGGCGTAATCCGTGATCTCACCCTTGAAAGGCAACAGCAGCATGCCCGGCAATCGCGCCACTTCGTGCGGATCGCGATGGTCGCGGATGCCGATGGTCATGCCCGCATGCCCGGCGCGCGGTTGCTCGCGGTAGGTGCCGAACAACCGGTCCCACCACGGCAGGTTGAAACCGAAGTTGGAGTTGGCCTCGTCATCTTCGATGGAGTGGTGCACCCGATGCATGTCCGGGGTGACCACGAACCAGCGCAGCACCCGGTCCAGTCCCGGCGGCAGGCGCAGGTTGCCGTGGTTGAACATGGAAGTGGCGTTGAGTAGCACCTCGAAGATCACCACCGCAACCACCTGCGGTCCGAGCACGGCAATGGTGGCGAACTTGATCAGCATGGACAACACGATCTCGATGGGGTGGAAACGCGACCCGGTGGTCACGTCGTAGTCCGGGTCGGCGTGATGTACCCGATGCAGCCGCCACAGCGCAGGCACGGCGTGAACCATGACATGCTGCAGCCAGATGACGAAATCCAGCGCGATCACCGCCAGCGGCACGGCGATCACGAAGGGCACCTGGAAATGGTTGAGCAGGCCCCAGCCGTTCGCCGTGCAGAACGCCGCCACACCCACCGCCGCGAATGGAAAGAGCAGCCGCAGCAGCACGGTGTCAAGCGCAACGATGCCGAGATTGGCCGCCCAGCGCAGCCCCTTGGACACGGTCAGGGCGCGCCGGGGAGCCGCAAGCTCCCACAGGCCGATCACGGCGAAGACGCCGAGAAAGAAGCCGAGCCGGATGGTCGGCTCGTTGGCCAATACGAATTGTTCGAAATTCATGCGATCTCCTCAACCAAGCCGTCCGGCGGGGATGTTATCCGCACCGCGCCCGGTCCGCCATGGCGACCAACATACCATGACCAACACGACCGTGCGGATCTCGCTTATCCCGCGCAGCAGGAAAGCTGTTTCACCTCTTTGGTAAAAGTCTGCGCGCACAACTTCAGTCCCTCGACCATGGTGAGATAGGGGAACAACTGGTCGGCCAAATCCTGCACGGTCATGCGGTTGTGGATAGCCAACGCTGCCGTCTGGATGATCTCGCCCGCTTCCGGTGTAACGGCCTGCACCCCCAGCAGGCGCAGGCTTCCGGCTTCCGCGACCAGCTTGATGAAACCGCGCGTGTCGAAGTTGGCGAGTGCGCGCGGCACGTTGTCGAGCGACAGCGTGCGGCTGATGGTCGCCATGCCTTGCTCACGCGCTTCCGACTCGGACATCCCCACCGTCGCCATCTGCGGATCGGTGAATACCACAGCGGGCATGGCGGTAAGATCGAGCGTGGCCTTGCCGCCGGTCATGTTGATCGCCGCGCGCGTTCCGGCGGCGGCCGCGACATACACGAACTGCGGCTGGTCGGTGCAGTCGCCGGCGGCGTAAATGTGCGGCGCGCTGCTGCGCATCTGGTCGTCGATCACGATATTGCCCTGTGCGGTGACGGTCACCCCCGCCGCTTCGAGGGTGAGACCGCACGTGTTGGCTGTGCGTCCCGTGGCGACCAGCAGGCGCTCGGCGCGCAGTTCGCCGCTCGGCAATGTCAGCACGAATTCGCCGTTGACATGGCAAACTTCACTCGCCTGGGTATCGTTCAACACTTCGATGCCTTCGGCGCGAAAAGCTTCCGTCACCGCTTCGCCAACCGCCGCATCTTCGCGATAGAACAGCGTATGGCGCGCGAGAAGGGTGACCCGGCTGCCGAGTCGCGCGAAGGCCTGCGCCAGTTCCAGCGCGACCACCGAGGAGCCGATCACCGCCAGTCGTTCGGGAATGGTGTCGCTCGCCAGCGCTTCGGTGGATGTCCAGTAAGGCACATCCTGCAATCCGGTAAGCGGCGGAATCGCGGGGCTCGCGCCGGTGGCGACGAGGCAGCGGTCGAATGACACTTCGCGCTCGCCACCGTCGTTCAGCCGCACCGTGAGGGTGTGGCCGTCCTTGAAACGGGCTTCGCCGTGTAGCACGGTGATTGCCGGGGTGCTTTCCAAAATGCCTTCGTACTTGGCGTGGCGCAGTTCGTCCACCCGTCCTTGTTGCTGAGCAAGCAGCCGGTCACGCCGGATGGTGGGTTCAGCAACCGAGATGCCGCCATCGAACGGGCTGCTCGTGCGCAGATGGACGATATGCGCGGCGCGGATGAAAATCTTCGACGGCACGCAGCCGATGTTGACGCAGGTTCCGCCGATGGTGCCGCGCTCGATCAGCGTGACGCGCGCGCCGCGCTCGACCACCTTCAGCGCGCAGGCCATCGCCGCGCCGCCGCTACCGATGACGGCGATATGCAAATTCGGATGGCTCATCTCATTGCCCTCCCTGTTGTTGACGACGCAGCGCGTAGGTCGTGATGCTGACGAACACCAACAGCGCCGGCATCAGCACATAATCCAGCCAGCCCATCCAGGCGGACAGTCCCGCCACGCCGAGCAATACCGCCAGCACCGGCGTGAAGCAGCACAGCGCCGCGATGAGCGTGCCGATGATGCCCGTCTTGAGCAAGGTTCGGTTGTTCATTTGTATTGCCTTTCCTGTTTCCAGAGGGTGCTGTAACCTTACTTCCGTACCAAAGTACGGAGTCAAGCGATATGCAAAATATTCCCGACAATCTGACCATCGGCGCGTTTGCAAAAGCCGCCGAGGTCAATGTGGAAACTATCCGTTTTTATCAGCGCAAAGGCTTGCTGGCGGAACCGGTCAAGCCTTACGGCGGCATCCGCCGCTACGGCGCAGCCGATGTCGCGCGTGTGCGCTTCATCAAGCGCGCACAGCAATTGGGATTCAGCCTGGACGAGATCATCGAATTGCTAAAACTGGAAGACGGCGTGCATTGCGGCGAAGCGCGCCGCCTGGCCGCGCACAAGCTGGAAGCGGTGCGCGCAAAACAGGCCGATCTGTTGCAGATGGAAGCGATGTTGGCGGATCTGGTCAAGCGTTGCGAAGCGCGGCGCGGCAAGCTGTGCTGCCCGCTGATTGATGCGCTGCATGGCGCGACGCAACAGGGAAATTTATAGGCTGCCGATGGCAAAGGCCAGTGCCGCCGCCAGCGGCAGGGTTGCCAGCCAGGACAACATGATTTGGCGCAGCACGACCCAATCCAGCGTCTGCGCGCGCATCCCTACCCCGGCGATAGAGCCGATTGAAACGTGGGTGGTGGAAACGGGCACGCCCAGTTTGCTGGCGAACAGCACCAGCATGGCGGTGATGAGGTTGGCGGCCAGGCCCTGGCCATGATCCATGTGTATGATCCGGTGGCTCATGCGTTCCGCCACGCGGCGGGCAAACAGGATGCCGCCCAATGCCATTGGGGCAGCCAGCCACCACGCCGAGGTTTGCGCATCAAGCAGGCTGGAGGCAAGCAGCAGTGCAGCGATTTTTGGGGTGTCGTTCACGCCGCGCGCAAAACAAATCGCCAGCGCGGACAGAACGTGCAGCTTGTCCAGCCAGCGGGTGATGGAGAAGCGCGCGGCGACGGGTAGCCTGACACAATCATCGTTGCTGCCCACCACCCACAGCGGCGCGGCAACGCGTGCCATTCCTCCGACCATTGCGGGTATTGCAGGCTTGGTCACGCACACGCAATCCTGTTCCACTTTATGCAGGCGCAATGCCGAATAAGCCAATGCGCCCAGCATCGCCGCCAGCAGCGGACTCACCAGCAAGGGCAACAAAAAGGTTTGCATCAATTTATCGAAATGCACATCTCCCCCGGCTTGCGCCAGACCCGCGCCAAGCAATCCGCCAATCAGCGCGTGCGTGGTGGACACGGGGTAACCGAGACGGGTCGCCAGAAAAACGGTGAGCGCTGCGCCACTGGCGACACTCACGATGAACATCGGTGCATTGACCACCGCATCGGAGACCAGCCCCTTGCCGGAGAAGTTCTGCGCCAGTGTTTCCGCCAGAAAAAACGCCGCCAGACTGCCCGCCACAGTCGCCAGCGTGGCGAGCGTGAGTGCTTGGCGATAGCTCAACGTGCCTGAACCCCACACCGTGGCGAAGCCCTTGAAGTTATCGTTCGCTCCGTTGCTGAAGGCGAGGAACAATGCCGCGATGAGAATTAGCCATTCCATTTATCTCTCCCAGACTGCCGCTCTTTTGTAGGTTGGGTTAGCGGCTGCACCGCGCAACCACAAGCTACAAAAACCGCGTATCAGCAACACGCGCAGCTTTCCCCGCTGGCATCCTTGTCATCAAACGGAATCGCCGCACCGCAGCCCTCGAACAAGCCGTAGTGGTTTTCGAAGTTGCCGATGAATTCGAAATGTGGGGCGAAGCGGGTGTCGTGCAACATGCGCCAGGTATTGCCGCACACGGGGAACACCTTGCCCGTTTCGATATGGTGATGTTTGTCCAGCACGAAACGGTGCGGATGATCCGGGATGCTGCCGCGATAGATCACCGCCTGGCCATAATCTTCGCAGGCGCTTTCCAGACTATCCAGCTTGGTCAGCCGATACGTCGCCGAGTAGAACTTGAGATTACCCACGCGCGGCGCGAGTTTGGGGTCGGTGATTTCCAGCGGACGGTCTTCCACCAGACGCGGATCGGCAAAACCGTGGCGATGCGCGAGGCGGATGAAGTCATTCCAGTACAGTGCGCCGCCCAGACATTCGCCATACAGCACGGGGTCGTTGCGCACGGCATCCGGCACACGGCGGTCGGCATATACGTCGGAGAAATAAAACTCGCCGCCGTTCTTCAGCAGGCGATAAACGCCGCGCAGCACCGCGTCCTTGTCCGGCGACAGGTTGACCACACAGTTCGACACGATCACGTCGAAACTGCCCGGTTCGAGATCGAGCGCATCCAGTTTCTCGATATAGCCATTGAGAAAACGCACGTTGGCGTAGCCGAACTGTTCGGCATGATGCGCGCGGTATTTTTCCGCCACCGCCAATTGCTCCGGTGTCATATCGACCCCCACCACTTCGCCCGTCTTGCCCACCAGTTGCGCCAGCGCATAGACATCGCGCCCGGAGCCGCTGCCCAGATCGAGCACGCGGCAATCTTCCAGCAATTGCGGGCACACCAGCCCGCAGCCGTAATAGCGCGACAGCACCTCGGGGTGCACCTTCGCCAGCAGCGGCTTCAGCCAAACAGGCAGTGCGCTGGCATCGCAACAGGCGCTGGTCTTCAGGTCATCCGTGCCGTGCAGCTGTTTGCCGTAATAGTCTTGAACGATGTCGTGCATGATTTCCCCTGGTTAAGTGTGTTCACGCGTGGTCAGTCGCGCCCAAGCGAGGTTTCTTACATTTGCACCGCGCCTCGTTTCGTATGATAAACGATGCCAGCGATTAATCTTTCACGCACCGGATATCGCCATAAATCGGGGACAAAAAAAAACGGGCCATCTTGCGACGACCCGGAATAGGAGGAGAGTATGAAAGATCGAGTTGTTGACAACTCAAAGCTCGCAACTCGGTTTAGATTGTAAGTGGCTGCTTACCGCTTGCCAATAGACCAAACGGCCTATATATCAGCCTATATATTTCTTGACCGTCCTATATCCCGCCACCGCTGACCCGCTCGATCCCGGCCAGGTCTTTGGCTGAAAAAACTCCATCTAAACCGGCGGATAACAACAAATCACGCACCGCTGCCGCTTGGTCGTAGCCGTGTTCCAGCAGCAACCAGCCGCCGGCTGTGAGGTGAGCGTTCGCTCCGCCGATGATGCGGCGGAGGTCGTCCAGACCGTCCGCACCGGATGCCAGCGCGCTGCGCGGCTCGTAACGCAGGTCGCCCTGCGCCAAGTGCGCGTCGCCGTCTGCGATGTAGGGTGGATTGGAAACGATCAGATCGAAGCGTTCACCCGCAAGCCGAGCGAACCAGTCGCTCTGCACGAAACGCGTGTTGACGATGTTCAAACGCCGCGCGTTCTCCCGCGCCACCGCCAGCGCTTCGATCGATGCATCCACCACCGTCACTTCGGCATCCGGGCGCGCATGGACGATGGATAGCGCGATGGCGCCGCTGCCGCTGCCCAGGTCGAGCACGCGCCCGCCTTGCGGGAGATGCCGCAACGCCAAGTAAACCAGCAGTTCGGTTTCGGGTCGCGGGATCAGGGTCGCCAGGGAGACTTTGAATTTCAAACCGAAGAATTCGCGTTCGCCGAGAATGTAGGCGATCGGCTCGCCCGCCAGACGGCGCTGCAACAAGGCGCGATAGGCCGCAGTCTGCGCCGCATCCAACTCCTGTTCCGGATGCGCCAGCAGATAGGCGCGATTGACATTCAGCGCATGCTGTAACAGGGTTTGCGTTTCGCTGCGCGCATCCTGCGAGCTGAGGAATAAAACGGTTTGCAACGCTCGGCCATCCTGCGCCAGCACCTCGCTGATGCGGCACATCAGTCGGTGTCCGCCATCGCCGCCAGTTGCTGTGCCTGATGTTCGGCCATCAGCGCGCCGGCGAGTTCGCCGATGTCACCGTCCATGATCTGTTCCATCTTGTACAGCGTGAGGTTGATGCGGTGGTCGGTGACGCGGCCCTGTGGAAAGTTGTAGGTGCGGATGCGCTCGGAACGGTCGCCGCTGCCGACCAGTGATTTGCGCTCGGCGGCCAATTTGCTGTGCGCCTCCCGCTCCTGTTTATCCATGATGCGTGCCGCCAGCACGCGCATCGCCTGCGCCTTGTTCTGGTGTTGCGAGCGCCCGTCCTGGCATTCGACCACGGTGCCGGTCGGCAGGTGGGTGATGCGCACGGCGGAGTCGGTCTTGTTGATGTGCTGGCCGCCGGCGCCGGAAGCGCGGAAGGTGTCGATGCGCAGGTCGGCGGGATTCAGCACCACTTCTTCCATGTCATCGGCTTCCGGCAGGATGGCAACGGTGCAGGCGGAGGTGTGGATACGACCCTGCGTTTCGGTGGCGGGCACGCGCTGCACGCGATGCGCGCCGGATTCGAATTTCAATACCGAATACGCGCCCTGGCCGATGATGCGCGCGATGACTTCCTTGTAGCCGCCCATCTCGCCCGGACTTTCGGAAATAATCTCGACCTGCCAGCGGTGGCGTTCGGCGAACCGCAGGTACATGCGGAACAGGTCGCCTGCAAACAGTGCGGCCTCGTCGCCGCCGGTGCCGGCGCGCACTTCGAGAATCACGTTGCGTTCGTCGTTGGGGTCTTGCGGCAGCAGTTGCAATTCCAGTTCGCGGTCGAGCGCGGCCAGATGCTGCTCGCCCTGTTCGATCTCGGCCTCGGCGAATTCGCGCATCTCGGGGTCTCGCGCCATCTCGCGCGCGGTCCCGATGTCGGTCTCGGCACGCCGGTAAGCCTGGTACAGCGTGACCACCGGTTCCAGTTCCGCGCGCTCGCGACCAAGCCGGCGGAATACGGCCATATCGCGCGTCGCTTCTTCGGTACTCAGCAGTTGATCAACTTCGTGCAGGCGTTCGCTCAGACGATCCAGCCGGGCGGCTATGTTGGGTTTCATTCTTCGTTGTTGAGGTGGTACAGACGATGAATCAGTTCAAGAAAGGCTTCACGTTCGTCACCGTGCACCTGGTTCAGCGCGTGCGTCGGCGCGTGCAGAAATTTGTTGGTGAGGCCGTTGCTCATCTGCTCCAGTACTTTTTGCGGATCCTCACCCCTGGCCAGCAGGCGCGCGGCTTTCTCCAGCTCGTGGCGGCGGTTGCGCTCGGCATGGTCGCGCAGAGCGCGGATGGTCGGCACCACTTCGCGCGACTCCATCCAGTGGACAAAATCCGAGACCCCGGAATCGATGATCACCTCCGCTTCCTTCACCGCGCTCTGGCGCGCCCCGAGACCGTCCTTGACCACTTCGGCAATATCATCCACGGTGTAGAGGAACACGTCGTTCAGTTCGGCGACTTCCGCTTCCACATCGCGCGGCACGGCCAGATCGACAATGAACAGTGGTCGGTGTTTGCGCGCCTTCAGCGCGCGTTCGACCATGCCTTTGCCGAGGATGGGCAACTGGCTGGCGGTGCTGGTGACAATGATGTCGTGCTGCGCCAGTTGTTCCGGCAGATCGGTCAGGGTGATCGCCTGGCCGTTGATCCGCCTCGCCAGGGTTTGCGCGCGCTCCAGGGTGCGGTTGGCGACAGTGATCTGGCGCGGGTTGCGCGCGGCAAAATGCACCGCGTTCAGCTCGATCATCTCGCCCGCACCGATGAACAGCACTTTTTGTTCGGCGATGGAAGGGAAAATACGTTCCGCCAGTTTCACGGCGGCAGCGGCCATCGACACCAGGTTGGCGCCGATCTCAGTCTGGCTGCGCACATCCTTGGCCACCGAGAAAGTGCGCTGAAACAATTTGTGCAACAGGAAACCCAGGGTGCCCGCCTGCTCGGCCTGGCGCACCGCCTGTTTCATCTGCCCCAGAATCTGCGGCTCGCCCAGCACCATCGAATCCAGCCCGCTGGCGACGCGAAACGCGTGCTTGACCCCCTGCGCCTGCGGCAAAAGGTAAAGGTAGGGCGCAATCTCGGTGTCGGGCAGATGGTGGTAGGCGGAAAGCCAGCCGATGGCCTGGGCCGGAGTTTGGGTATTGCAATAGATTTCGGTGCGGTTGCAGGTGGACAGGATCGCGGCTTCCTTGGCTGACCCGTTGTCCACCAGGTCGCGCAAGGCGTCATCCATCGCTTCCGCGTTAAACGCAATCTGCTCGCGCACGGCGAGTGGTGCGGTCTGGTGGTTGATACCAAAAGTCAATAACTGCATAGGAATCCGCTATCCGCGAGAATCGGGGGCGGAATTATAGGGGTTGGGGCGTCTTTCTACCAGCCGCCCCGGTACCGAGCGGGATTTACTTGCCCGCTCCAAGCTGCCCCAGCGCCGCTACCGCGTCGGCACGCAGGGTGCTGTCCGGGTATTGTTTGATAAACCGGGCGAAGGCAACCTGCGCCCCCTCTGTCTTGCCCTCATCCGCCAGCGCAACGGCGGCGCCGAATGCCTCCAGTTCGGTCTCGTCGATGGTCACCGGCTTGGCCTCGCCCTTCCAATAGACATCATCCGCGTCCGCCAGCGAACCGCGCACGCCACCGGCTGCCGTGGTGGTGGTCAATTTTTTCTTCGGCGTCAACAGCTCGATCTTCTTGCGCAAACGCTCCCACAGGGAAAGTTCCCCGTCGGACGCCTGCACCGGTGCGGCCAGCGCCAGCGTGATCCCCAGCGAAACCAACAACGCGATTACTCTTTTCATCATCATCTCCTTGTTAAATCCGGGCCATCCGACTCACAGCGCATTCAAGAGTTCCTGCGCCAGCGCGCGATATTGCTTTTGCACGGCGGGATCGAGTCTTTTTGCTTTCAAAAAAGCCGATTTTGCGCTCTTGTTATGCCCCAGCCGCTTGTACGCGCGCGCCAGATTGATCTGAATCAGCGAGTCCTGCGGGCTGGCTTGGGCGGCGGCGCGGTAGGCATTCACTGCTTCCCGATATTTGCTTTCAATCATCAGAATGTTGCCGCGATTGTTCAGGGCTGCCGCATTCTTTGCGTCGAGGCCAAGCACCTTGTCAAAGTATTTCATCGCTTCGGTGCGGTCGCCGATCTTGGCCAGGATGATTCCGGTCTGCAGATTGGCGTCGATATCGTTCGGCTTTTCCTTGAGGATATCCAGATAGCGCCGGGTCTGGATCTGCGAGCTGATCTTCAGCACGGAAACACTGTCGCCCGGATACCTCTTCTCGATCAGGGCACGGGTCAGGCCGCTCGCTTTCCAGTCGGAAGAAGGCAGGCTGGCGGGCTTAAAATTTTCCCATGCAGTATGGATATCCAGCACGCTCAAACCGTTGTCTTTGTACTTGTAATAGGTTTCGCTGCCTTTTTCCCATGCCTTGATGAATGAATTGCCCACCAGCGTGGTTTCCACCGGGATCCACAGCATTCCCTCGTGAATCACGTACAGATTGTTCATGGTGTAGCCGTCGCCGTCGGCCGGGATGCCGGTGGCGAACATCATCAGCATGTGCCCGGGCACTTCCAGCACACGGGTGGCGATGCCCATGCTTTCCAAACCGGAGGAATACACCGCCACCAGGTCGTCGCAATCTCCGGATTTGCGTTCCAGTGTCTCGCGCGGAAATTGCAGATAATCGACGGTGTGCGCCTGGCCCGAGGTGATCTGGTAGGGATTGCTCGGATCCTGGATATAGGTCAGACCAAACACACCCAGACCGTTGAACAGGGCCGCCGCCAATTGCGCCTCATCCTTGGTTTCCTTGTATTCGCCAACGATCGCGCGCGCCAGATTAAGCACCGGCTCGTCCTTGGGGGTGACGAAAACCGAGAATCGATCACGCTCGTCCCAGGTCAGGCGGTGCTTGTCATACACGTTGACCGTGGCATTGCGGCTGTAAGTCTCGCGCTTGCCATTATCGAAATAGCTGGCCTCGATCAGTGCCTGCACCGCACTGTCTTCGGTCATGGTCAGGATGCTGTTGTTGAAAACGGCCTTCAGCGGCAGCTCCTCGCTTTCCCCGGGCAACAGGCGGGACACCTTGCCCTCGGTGGCAAAATCCATGAAATTCTTCAGCACGAAGCTGACCCGGATCTTGTCCATTCTTTTGTCGGTGTTGTTGGTCAGGCGGATCAGCCCGACGCCGTCACGCTCGTATTGCTTGTAGGAGTTGGAAAACACATCTTTCAGACTCACCACCTCGATTTCCAGCGGCGGGCGGTTGAACACCTCGGTCTGTGTCTCGACCGCGATTTTTTCCGATTCGGTGTCATCCCGGCTCAGCACGCTGACGTAGAAGGTGTAAGCGGTCTCCGGGGTCAGCCCGTCGCGGGTGAAGGCGGGTTCGCTCACCTCGCCGACCTTGACCAGGTTCTCGCCTTCTTTTTGATAGATGCGATACGCGGCAAAGTATTTCGGGTCGGACGCCTCCCAGCTCAAACGGGCTTGCCACGGGTTGGTTTCGACTTGCACCGCCGCCGGCGCGGGCGGCACATATTTGTCCGGCACTGCGCTGACGGCATCACTGCTGGCTCCTTCGAACCCGCCATCGGACAGCGCCGCCACGCGGTAAAAATAGAGACTGCCGGGGGTTAAATCGGTATCGCTGTGGGTATTGCCTGCGGTGGTGGCAATCCGCACATAACCACCGTCCTCGCGAGCGGAACGATAAATACGGTACGACTTGACGTAGGCGGCGGGCGCTGGCGCCCATTGCAAGTCAATCGCGTGCACGCTCTTTTGCGCCGAAAATTTTTGCGGTGCCTGCGGCTTGTACAGCACCGATATTGCCTCCACCCGCCCGTCCGCATGGTCGGCCACAAACAGGGTGCTCCCGCCGCCGCTGGCCAGCGCGACCGGATCGCCAAGACTGGCGACACCGGTCGTCTTGGCCCCGAAGACGCGCAGCAGCTTGCCCGCATGGTCGAACACCTTGACCCGGTTGCCGTCCAGCACCAGCACCTCATCCGCCGTCACCGCCATATCCAGCGGCTTGCCAAACACGCCGCCTTCCTTCAACTTGCCGAACTCGTGCAGCAGCTCGCCACCGGCAGAGAACACGCTGACGCTGCCGCGCCCCGCATCCAGCACGAATAGCTTGTCGCCGGGGTCCAGCCCCAGCGCCACCGGATTCTCGAACCGGGTCGCCGCCCCGCCCAATTTATTCAGAAACACACCGTCTTCGCGAAACACCTGCACCGAACGATTGCCCCGATCCGCGACAAAGATCAGCCCGCTGCGCGCCACCGCGACAGCACTTGGATTGCCGAACTGGCCCGCACCGCTGCCGGCGCTGCCGACACCAAGCAATTCATTGCCTGCAGCATCAAGTTTGAGCACCCGCTTTTTATTCTTGTCGGCGACCCAGATGGCGCCCGCCCCGTCCAGTGCCAGCGCGACCGGCCGCACCTCTTTCAGCTTGAGTTCGCCGACCACCTTGTTGTCCTGCAACTTCAGCAGGCGATCGCCATCCTTTTTGTCGCTGCCGATGGCATACAGCGCCCCCTTGCCGTCGGCGGCCAGACGCAGCACATCCAGCTCGATGCCGCCCAGCCACTTCTCCGATGCCCGGCCGGCACCGCGCGGCAGGGGTTCGATGCGTTCTCCGGCAACGGTCTGGAATACGTTGATCAGTGCCTTGCCCGCATCGCCGACGAACACCTGCTGACCGGCGGCACTGGCCAGACCGGCGATCTTTTTGGTCTGCGACTTCCCTTTGCCACGGGAACCGAACTGGTAAACTTGTTGGCCGGCAAAATCAAATTTGAGGATGGACTGGCTGCGCTCGTCCGCGACGTACACCCCGTCCTCAGCCAGCGTCAGCGCCTCCGGCCGGTCGATCCCGGCGAGCGCCCGCAAATAGCGGCCGTTCGCGTCATACACCTTGACCAGATTGTCGCCGTCATCCAGCACATACAGACGCCCCGCCGCATCCAGCGCAATATCGGCCGCCTTTTTTAGTTGGTAGGGCAATGTCTTGCCGCCTTGCGCCGGCACCTCGGCGCTTAATTCGAGGGTATGCAAAAACACCCCGTTGACCCCGAATAGCTGAATCCGCCGGTTGCCTGTATCCGCGACGTAAACCACCCCTTCGTGCACCGCGATGCCGCCAGGCGCATCAAGGCCCTGCCCGTCTCCCGCGCCAAAAAAGCCGCGCGGGCCGGCGCCGAAGCGCCCCAGAAACCGGCCATCCTTCAATCCATACAGCAGCACCTGTTCGGTTCCGCGGTCCACCACATACAGCAAGTCGTCCGCGCTCGCCGCCGCCGCCGGACGTTTCAGCAATTGCGTTTTGCCTTCTTTGGCGGCCAGGGTGTAGGCCACTTTGCCGTCCGGCTGCAGTGCTTCCACCGTGCCACCGTCGCGGGCGACAAACAGATAACCGCCGCCCGCGCCCAGCAGCCGGTCGAGTTTGGCCACCCCGATTTCATGTTTGAAATCCGCCTTGATGAAGCCGTTGCTTTTGTCGCCCGGCACTTCCTCCGCAAACGCGGCGGCGCAGATCAGACCCATCGAAAAAATCGCCAGTAACTTGCGCATCACTCTCCGTCCATCCCTGTTGGTTAAACCGTGCGGCTATTGCCGCCTCTTTAATACGGCGGCCGCTTCTTCCCCTTATTTTTCCGTGCGGTTGAAAACGCCGTCCCAATCGGCCGCCGGCGGGTTGGCGGAAAAATACGTACAGCGCTCGACATACAGGCGGCACGGCAGGTCGTGCGGCAACTCTGTCGCCAGTCCGGCAAAGTCGCTTTGCGCGCCAAGCCAGTCGCGCTGCCGGTATTTTGCCAAAGCCGCATGAAATGCGCCGACCTGTGCCGCACTCAAGGCTGCCGGCCCTACCTGGGGTTCGTGGATTGTAACGGGTAACTGCTTGCCAATGACTCGGATTTTGTCCAGCTCGCGATAGCGACAGGCTTGCGCGGCAAGATTCACAGTGCTCTCACCCGCCAGCCAAGTGATGCCATAGTATTTGGCCGTCGCTTCCAGGCGCGAGGCCAGATTCACCGTGTCGCCGATGACCGTGTATTCCATCTTCTTGCCGGCAAAACCGATATTGCCCGCCACCACCTCGCCCGAATTCAGACCGCCGCGAATGGCAAACCCTTCCAGCCCGCTTTCCGCCCATTGGGCCTGCAATGCCGCCAAACGGTCGGCCATCGCCGCCACACAGCGCAGCGCCCGCTCGGCGTGGTCGGGCTGGCTCAGCGGCGCGCCCCAGTAGGCCATGATCGCATCGCCGATGAATTTGTCGATGGTGCCGTCGTGCTGTTCGATCACCTGCACCATGGCGCCGAGATATTCGTTCAGGCGCGCCACCACCACCTGCGGCGGATGTGATTCGCTGAAGTTGGTGAAGCCCTTGATGTCGGTGAACAGCACCGTCACTTCCTTGTTGTCGCCGCCGATTTTGGCGGCGTCCGGATGTTTTTCCAGACGCGCCACCAGTTTCGGCGACAGATAGCTGGAGAACATCGAGCGCATCTCGCGCGCGCTGCGCTCCAGCACCAGATAGCGAAAACTGCCGCCCACCAGCAAGGCCAACACGGCGGACAGTGTCGGATAGATGATGTTGAGCCAGTGCCCGCTTTCAAACATGGCGTAGGCGAACCAGATGTAGCCCGCCAACAGCAGCGCGGTGGCCGGGATCGCGCCGTACAACTTCAGGCGCGTGGTCAGAAAATAGGCCAGCGCGCCGAGCAGCAAGATGGACAACAGGTCGAGCAACGCCTCCGGCCCGCCCTGGCGGATGAAGCGGTCGCTGAGGATGTTGTCGGCAACGGTGGCATGGATCTCCACCCCCGGCGTGTTGCCGTGAAACGGCGTGACGCGCATGTCGTACACGCCGAGCGCGGTCGCGCCGACGAACACTATCTTGCCCTTGAGTTGTTCCGCCGCTACCCGCCCGTGCACGACATCGGTAAAGGAATAGCGCGGATAACCGCCGGGCGGGCCGGTGTAGTTAATCCACATCGTGTATTGTTCGTCCACCGGGATGCGGCGCGCGCCCAGTGCGATCTCGAACGCTCCGGCGCTGAATTCCTTCTCGCCCAGCGCCAGCATCGCCGCCATCATGCCGAGCGATGGCACCAGCTTCCCCTCGGCTTCGACCAGCAGCGGCACCCGCCGGTTGACCCCGTCCTCGTCCGGAAACAGATTGATCTGCCCAGTGCCGGCGGCGGCGCGCTGCAACTCCGGCAGGGAGCGCGTCACCCCGCTGATTTGCCCGTCTTTTCCATACTCGAACAGCTCGGCCAGCACCGCATTGCCGGATTTCTTCATCGCCGCGGCAAAGGTCCGGTCTTTCACCAGGTCTTCGCGCTCGGGGAAGAACGCATCGAACAGCACCGCCTTGGCCTGGGCGGCTTTCAGCTTTTCCAGCAGTCGGGCGTACTCGGTGCGTGTCCACGGATAACGACCCAGCTCGGCGATACTCTTGTCGTCAATGGCGATGATGGCGATGTCGGGTTGCAGCGGGATCGCACCGCGCATCTCGCGGAAACGCAGATCGTAGGTGCGCGCTTCGAACGCCTCCAGGAAAGCGTTCTGCGTGTAGTAGAGCGACAACACCGTCAGCACGGAGAATGCGGCCAGCAGCACGGAAAAACCTTTGCTGTTGCCCCGTTTGGTCAGGCGTTGCCAGAAAGAAGTGAAAGCCATGCTCGACGGTGCCCCGCTGCAGGATGGGTGGTGCGCGTCATTGTAAACGCACGGGATGTTCCGGTTACAAAAACCCGTTCACTTTGCCGTGCGGATCGCGGTCAGGATACCCTGCAGGATGGCGGTTGGCGCGGGCGGGCAACCGGGCACCGCCACATCGACCGGGATGACGTTAGCGACTTTGCCACAACTGGCGTAATTCTCGCCCGCCTCCGCCGCACAGAAGATGCCGCCGTCACAGGCACACTCGCCGATCGCCACCACCAGCTTGGGTTCCGGCACCGCGTCGTAGGTGCGCTTGAGGGCGACTTCCATGTGGCGCGACACCGGGCCGGTAACCAGCAGCAGGTCGGCATGGCGCGGACTGGCGACGAATTTGATGCCCAGACCTTCGAGATTGTAATAGGCGTTGTTGACGGCGTGGATCTCCAGTTCGCAACCGTTGCACGATCCCGCATCCACCATGCGGATCGCCAGTGCGCCGCCGAACACGTCCAGAATGTCCTGCTGCAAACATTGCGCGAGCAAACGCAGCGACTCGTCGCCCTGCGGCGGCGTCTCGCTCTTGATTCCGGTCTTCAAAATCTGCCTGAAAATTTGATACATCTGCGCCCCTACAAGTCCTGTCCCGAATAGCTCAAGTTGAACGATTTGTTGATGAGCGGAAAATCCGGCACGATATTGTCGATGATGGCGTGCTCCAGCACCGGCCAGTTCTGCCACGAAGGGTCGTGCGGATGGACGCGCGCCAGATTGCCCTGTGCATCGGTATGGATCGCCACCATCACTTCGCCGCGCCAGCCTTCCACCAGGCCGATGCCAAAACCGTTCGGCGGCAGTTTTTCCAGCGCGGGCGTTGCCTCTTCCTCATGGATGAGATTGACCAGGATCTGGCGGATCAGGCGCAGCGACTCGAACAACTCGTCAAAACGCACGATAACCCGCGCCGCGACATCGCCGTTGCGATAGGTTGCCATGCGCACATCCAGTTTGTCGTACGGCGCACAGGCAAACTGCACCCGCGCATCCCACGCCTGCGCGCTGGCGCGTCCGGCCATGCCGCACAGGCCGAGTTGCGCCGCCAGTTTCGGCTCAATGCGTCCGGCACCGATGTAGCGATCCTGCACGCCGGCATGCTCCTCATAAATTCCGCGCAGGGTCGCCGCTTCGCGTTCCAGCAGCTCGCATTCCCCGGCGATTACACGCTTGGCTTCGGCAGTCACATCCACCGCGACCCCGCCCGGCATGATGCTATCCATCAGATAGCGGTGGCCAAACAGCGCCGCGTTGGTGCGCAACACCTGCTCTTTCAAAATCCAGAACTGGGTGAAGCCGAATGCCAGGGCGACATCACTACCCAGGTAGCCCAGATCACCCAGGTGATTGGCGATACGCTCGCGCTCCAGCAACAGGGCGCGCAACCACAAGGCACGATCCGGCGGGGTGATCCCGGCGATGCTTTCCGCCGCCATCGCGTAGGCCCAGGCGTAGGCCACGGTGCTGTCGCCGCTCACCCGCCCGGCCAGTTTTGCCCCCTGCCGCAAGCTCATGCGCTCGAAGCGCTTCTCGATGCCTTTGTGGGTATAGCCGAACCGTTCTTCGAGGCGCAAGACGCGCTCGCCGATGACGGAAAAGCGAAAATGTCCGGGTTCGATGATGCCGGCATGCACCGGCCCGACCGCGATCTCGTGCACGCCCTGCCCTTCCACTTGCACGAAGGGATAGTCTTCCGCTTCGTCGGTGCGGCTGGCTGCCGCATCGAAATCCTTGCGCAAGGGGAAACTGCCGCTGTGCCAGGCACCATGACGCAGCCACTTGCGATGGTCGGCCGCTTCCTCCGCATGCATTCCGAGCAGATCATAGGTTGCGCGCTGCATGCGCGCGGCGGCGGGGAAGATGCAGGCGATGTCGGGATAATGCGGATGCGTCTCGGGCAGTGGCACGTGGAGGCAGACCAGCCCGGTCTCGTTGATCAGCGTGACATGCAGCATGAAGCCGCCGCTCAGTTTGCGCGCATCACTGCCCCACAGCGCGACCAGTCTGCCGCCGCCGTCGCGCACCTGCCGGCAGATTTCCGGCAGATTCTCCACCGCGATCTCGCCCGCCCAGGTGGGCACGGCATCGGTCAGGCGGGTGAGTTTTAAATTGGCATGTTTGATCGGCATTTTCGTTTATCCCATCAAGGCCGCCGCCTGGCGGTACCAGTCGGCCAGATAGGGCGGCATGTACAGGCCCAGCACCAGCACCAGCAACAGGTGGAGAAACACCGGGATTAGCGCGGGCGGATGGGGCAAGGGTTTGGCGGTGCTCTCGCCGAACACCATCGGCTGCACCTTGCCGAAGATCGCGGCAAAGGCGATGCCGAGCGAGATTAGCAGGATCGGCGTGGTCCACGGGTATTCGTGCATGGCAGTGGTGACGATCAGGAACTCGCTGGCGAACACGCCGAACGGCGGCATGCCGAGGATGGCGAAGGTGCCCAGCGCCAGTCCCCAGCCCACGGTCGGGCTGACCTGCAGCAAACCGCGAATGTGCTCCATCTGTTGCGTGCCGACCTTTTGCACCGCGTGGCCGACGGCAAAGAAGATCGCCGATTTGGTCAGCGAGTGCACCGTCATATGCAGCATGCCGGCAAAGGTCGCCACCGGACCGCCCATGCCAAAGGCAAAGGTAATGAGCCCCATATGCTCGATGGAAGAATAGGCGAACATACGCTTGATGTCTTTTTGCCGGTACAGGGAAAGTGCGGCCACCAGCAGGGAGAGCAGACCGAACCCCATCATCAGATCGCCCGCAAAATGGGTGCCGAGCGAACCGTCCACCAGCACTTTGCTGCGCATCACCGCGTTCAGCGCCACATTCAGCAACAAGCCCGATAGCACCGCGGAAACCGGGGTCGGGCCTTCCGCGTGCGCATCCGGCAACCAGCTGTGCAGCGGCACCAGGCCGATCTTGGTGCCATAGCCGACCAGCAGGAAGATGAATGCCAGCTTGAGCACGGTCGGTTCAAGCTCGCCCTTGACCGCGTTGAGGTGCGTCCACAGCAGCGCCGTGCCGCCTTCGCCCAGCACGCGCTCGGCGGCGAAATACATGAGGATGGTGCCGAACAATGCCAGCGCGATCCCCACGCCGCACAAAATAAAGTATTTCCACGCCGCTTCCAGACTGGCCGGGGTGCGGTACAGCGACACCAGCAACACCGTGGTCAGCGTCGCCGCTTCCATCGCCACCCAGATAATGCCCAGATTGTTGCTGGTCAGTCCCAGCAACATGGTAAAGGTGAACAGCTGATACATGCTGTAGTACAGGTGCAGCATGGCGGTCGAAAGTTTGCCGTGATGCTGCTCGATGCGCATGTAGGGGCGCGAAAACAGCGAGGTGGTAAAAGCGACGAAGGCGGTCAGCGCGACCAGAAACACGTTGAACTGATCGATGAAAAACTGTTCGCCAAATACCACCTGCGGGCCGCTGGCAACCACCTGCAGGGTCAGCATGACCGAGGCGGCAAAGGTGCAGAAGCTCATGACCGAGTTCAACTCCGCCGCCCACGGGCGCGAACCGAACACGGCTAGCATGCCGCCGCCAAACAGCGGGATGAGCAGCAGGGCGAGCAGATACAGGTCAATCATCTTTCAGTCGCTCCATGTTCGAAATATCCAGACTGTCGAAGGTCTCGCGGATCTGGAAGAAGAAGATACCGAAGATAAAACTGGCTACCAGCACGTCCAGCGCGATGCCGAATTCGACCACCAGCGGCATGCCGTGGGTGGCGCTGGTGGCGGCAAAAAACAGGCTGTTTTCCAGGGCAAGAAAGGCCACCACCTGGGTCACCGCCTTGCGCCGCGTCAGCATCATCAGCAACGACAGCAGCACGCCGGCCAGCGCAATGCCGATCAATCCGCGCGTGATCCCTTCGGCCAGTTGCGAGATCGGCGCGGCCAGATTGAAAGCGAAAATCACCAGCGCAATGCCGACCAGCATGGTGGTCGGAATGTTGATCAGGGTCTCCACATCCCAGCGCACGTTCAGTTTGCGCATCAGGCGATGCAGCAACCACGGCAACAGCAGCACCTTCAGCACCAGCGTCAATCCGGCGGAGTAGTAGAGGTGATGCTGGTTGGTGGAATACGCCACGATGGCGGTGCTCAAGGTCAACAAAAAACCCTGC
>Ga0210025_1000315_pt1 | contig 67198 bp, 70 predicted proteins | sample CryGeyme20150102_FD_183989 | JGI IMG/M metagenome (GOLD analysis project Ga0210025, IMG submission 183989) | Groundwater microbial communities from Crystal Geyser aquifers in Utah, USA - Crystal Geyser metaG 2015-0102 (SPAdes) (version 2) | ecosystem: Environmental > Aquatic > Deep subsurface >... | reverse complement strand
GAAATCTGAGGGCAGTGGTATCTGGAGCTTCTTGTTGAGCACCTTCCCACCGAACTGCGGAAAGCGGTCGAAGAAGCTAGCGCCGGTTGTGAGGTAAACGTGCGTGAGCGTTACCTCTGCCCCATCTGTTCTTGCGTAGAATAGGGCATATCGAACATCGCAGTGGCGGACCTGCGTTCCGGCGATCTGCGGCACGTCTAGGGGTTCTTCGCTTGCCGGTCGAACCAAGCCTAGGTCGATGGTTGGTGAGGTCTGTAGCTTGACCTCTAGAAGCTGGTTGCGAACATCTGGGAATCGCCCATCGTCGCGGTAATCCGCATAGCCTAAAAGCTCGCAGACGATGCGGTGGAGAGCCGCACCACGGTTGCGCTCCTGATCCCAGCCAGCATCAACAAAGGTCCTGCCCAGTGCGCCGCGTAGCCGGTCGAAAATCTCGGCAATCGGCAGCAAGAGACCGTGGGCTGGATGGTCGATTGGACTGACGTGTTCGGCAAGGTTTGCCCCGGCTCTGACGTGGGGAATAATCGCGTCGGTGTCTGCGGGCGAAATGAGTTCCTCTGTCGTGTCCCGGGGAACCAGTCGTGCCTGATATTTCTGCGTAAGCGTGCCGGTGGTGTCTAGCTGCGCGAGTTCCTCGCCGTTGACTACCTTGACGCGCGCGATCTGATCCGCCTCATCGACCCGCAAGATCACGTAGCGGCGTGTTGGTGACAGTTCTTCGTTCCACACTTGGAGATTGTTTGCCTTCTGTGCGTAGGTGTCGAACATCTGACCGACAAAGCGCGGCTGCGTCTTTCTGAAACTCGGGGGGACCGGATAACCTAGCGCGCGGCATACGTGTTCTTTGACCACTTTTGAGCGTGTGCGCAGTGCCAGACCCGCTATGCTGATACCGCGCAGGCGGGCGTCGAGCAGCGTCTCAAGCTCTGGCGTCGGGACCCAAAGTTCTGGGTCGCCAATCTGTATCGGATCGTAGATCGACAACCCGCTGGCCGCTATCGCCGTGCTGTAGTCCTTGCCCATTTGCTGCCCCCGGCTGCTTGCTTTTCGGGATGAATAGCAGCAGGGCAGTAATTGTGCCAGTTTCTAATGGGTTGCGAGATCGGCGCGCGGCTATCCGTTGGCACACGAATTGAGATGAAGGATGGCGTCGAGCCTTACGCGCGCCTTACTTTTCCGCCTTACGTGAGAATTATTGGGAATAAAAAAGCCCTCTAAGGGTTTGACCTTAAAGGGCTTATTTTGGCTCCGGCGGTAGGGATCGAACCTACGACCAATTGATTAACAGTCAACTGCTCTACCGCTGAGCTACGCCGGAACTGAGGGCCGTATAGCAACCTCGGTTTTGGAGGTCCAGAGGATTTCGACACGCAAGTTCGGCTTTTCTTATCGGCAGGCAAACCGCGCGGACGGGCTCAGGGGGGGCTCAAGGGTGACGATGTTTCGGTCAACAAGATCAACGAGATGAGCAAGAACGTTCCGCTCCGCTGCGGGCAGCATTTGCGCAGAGATGTCGGTATAGATGCGGTTCGCGAGATCCCTTGGGGTTGCCGCGCCGTCCGCGAGGGCCGTTAGAATCTGCGCCTCGCGCGCTTCCCGATGGTCCAGCAATTCGCGGCAACGTGCGCGGGGGGTGGGGATCGCCTCGCCGTGGGCGGGGTAGAACACCCGGTCGTGGCGCGCCAACAGCCGGCCGAGCGAGGCGCGGAATGCCGCGAGGTCGCCATCGGGCGGCGAGATCAGAGAGGAGGACCAGCCCATCACGAGGTCGCCGCAAAAGAGCGCGCCGGTCCAGCCGAAACTGAGGTGGTTGGCCATGTGGCCGGGGGTGTGCAGCGCCTCGATCCGCCAATCGCGTGCTGTGATGATCTCACGATCACCCAGCACGACATCGGGGACGAAATCGGCGTCGCGCCCTTCACCGCCACCGATCAGCCCGTCCTCGGCAAGCGCCTGCATGCTCGGCGAGCGGCCCCAGTCGCTTGCGCCGGCGGCCATCACCGGCGCGCCGGTGGCGTCGGACAGTGACCGGGCGAGCGGGGAGTGGTCGAGGTGCGAATGGGTGACAAGGATATGCGTGATCCGCTGGCCGGGGGCGAGGGCGGCGAGGATCGCGGCCAGGTGCGGCTCCGACATCGGGCCGGGGTCGATCACCGCCACGTCCCGGTCGCCGACCAGAAAGGTGTTGGTGCCGTTGAACGTCATCGGTGAAGGGTTCGGCGCGATAATGCGGCGCAGGCCCGGTTCCAGCTGCGTGACTGTCATGCTCTCTTCCCTCATTGCCCGCGACGGGGTTAGATGGCGTCATGCGATGGGACTGGCTCAAGAGATTCATGCCGCGGGGGCTTTATGGCCGGGCCGCGCTGATCCTGATCGTGCCCATCGTGTCGCTGCAACTTGTCGTGTCGGTTGCCTTCCTGCAACGCCATTTCGAAGGTGTGACACGGCAATTGACCTCCGCGCTGGCCCTGGACCTGCGGCTGATCAACGAGGCTTTGCAGACAGGGGGGCGTGAAGAGGCGCGCCGGCTTGCAGTGCGGCTCGACATGACGCTGGGCGCGGCGCTGCCGCCCGACGGGGCAGGGGCGCAGACGGTCATGCGCCGCTGGTATGACCTGTCGGGGCGGGGCGTGGTGACGACGCTGACGACGATGGTACCTGATATCGGCTGGATCGACCTTGCCAGCAACGATCGGCTGGTGGTGCTTTCGCTGGAGGTCGCGGCGGGCGCGCCGCTGGTGCTGGAGATCGACCGGCGGCGGGTGTCGGCCTCGAACCCGCATCAGCTTTTCGTCATCATGATCCTGACCGGGGTGCTGATGACGGCGGTGGCTTTCGTCTTCCTGCGCAACCAGATCCGGCCGATCCGGCGCCTTGCCCGCGTCGCGGAGGCGTTCGGCAAGGGCCGGGTGGAGGCCTACGCACCCTCGGGCGCGCTTGAGGTGCGCGCGGCGGGGCGGGCGTTTCTGGACATGCGCAACCGGATCGAACGGCATATCGAACAGCGCACCCTGATGCTGTCGGGTGTCAGCCACGACCTGCGCACCCCGCTGACGCGGATCAAGCTGGGCCTCTCGATGCTCGATCCCGGACCGGAGACGGAGGATCTGCTGCGCGACGTGGCCGAGATGCAGGCGCTGCTCGACACGTTCCTGGATTTTGCCCGGTCCGAGGCGCTCGATGACCCAGAGGAGGTCGATGTGCTGGGGCTTGCCCGGCAGGTGGCGGAGGATGCCGCGCGGCTGGGGGGCGAGGTGCTGCTGGACCTGCCGCAAGAGGCGCCGATCGCGGCGCTGCGTCCCGGCGCGGTGCGGCGGGCGTTGTCGAACCTGCTGAGTAATGCGCTGCGCTACGGCAGCCGGGCGCGGCTGCGCCTGACCGTGCTGGACCGCGCGCTGCGCTTCACGGTGGAGGATGACGGTCCGGGTATCGCGGCGGAGGATCGGGAAAGAGCGGTGCGCCCCTTCGCCCGGCTTGACGCGGCGCGCAACCAGAACCGGGGTGGTGGCGTCGGGCTTGGGCTGGCCATTGCCAACGACATTGCCCGCGGCCACGGTGGCACCATGCGGCTGTCGCAATCGGAGGATCTGGGCGGCCTTCGGGTGGATTTCGTGGTGGCGCGGTGATCATGGGAGCAATCTGGTAGGCCCGGCAGGACTCGAACCCGCAACCAAAGCGTTATGAGCGCTCTGCTCTAACCAATTGAGCTACAGGCCCGCCACGATCTGCGTGATAGCAGGGCCACGCGCGGCGTCAAGTGGGCGCGCATCCGGGTGCGGCGGTGATGGGGCAGGGGCTTTCCCGCCGTCGTGCCGCGTGATCAACAAGGGAAACACCATCAGTGAGGACCGCTATGACCAGCTATCTCTTCGACCCACCCGCCATCCACGCCATTCCGGTTTCAGGGGCGTCGGCGCAATACCCCGTTTCGCGGATCTTCTGTGTCGGGCGCAACTATGCCGCCCACGCCGCAGAGATGGGCAACGAGGTCGACCGCGAGGCACCATTCTACTTTACCAAGTCGCCGCAGGCCCTGTTGGCAACGGGTGCGATCCTGCCTTACCCGCCGGGTACGCAGGATCTGCACCACGAGATGGAGCTTGCCCTTGCGATCGGTCAGCCGGTGTTTCGGGCCACGCGCGACGCGGCGCGGGCCGCGATCTTCGGCTATGGCTGCGCGCTCGACATGACGCGGCGCGACCTTCAGGGCGCCGCGAAGGACAAGCGTCGGCCGTGGGATCTGGGCAAGGATTTCGAGGGGTCCGCCGTGCTCGCACCGCTGACCCCGGCCGAGGCCATGGGCGAGATCGGGCCGCAACGCATTCATCTGGCCGTGAATGGCGAGATCCGGCAGGACGCGACGCTCGACGAGATGATCCACGGCGTGGCTGAGATCGTGGCCGACCTGTCGCGCTACTACCACCTTGCGCCCGGCGACCTGATCCTCACAGGCACACCAGCCGGTGTCGGCGCGGTCGGGCCGGGCGACGTGTTGCGCGGGGGAATCGATGGGCTTGCGCCGATTTCCTTGACCATCGGCCCGGCGGACCAGCCAGCCTGATGCCGCTCGATGCAAGACGTATCGCGCAACAGCGGGCGATGCTTGCCTGATAGGGCAAGCATCTCCTCGAAACACTCAATTTACATTACCTATTCGATAAGCGACGCTTTGGTATGAGCAGGCGGCCAAAAGGAGCCCACCACGTCGCATGTCACGTAAAAACCGTTGCGACCGGAATAAAATTAAGTTACCGAACGGTTGGTCGTTTTATTTGAAACGAACTTTGGAGGGATGAAACAGCACGTTGGAACGCACTCGACAGCGTCGTGTTTGCAGGTCAGCATCGTGCGACGGGACCCGCGTTCCGGCAGAATCATGTTTACCCGTGCCCTTGTGCGGGTAGGCTCTGGTCAAAAGGGAGGAAACCGACAATGACCATTTCTCGTCGTCAGCTTATGAAATCCACCGGTGCCGCCGGTGTCGCCATGATCGGCGCCAGCGTGATGCCAAAGGCCGCGCGCGCCAACGAATTCACCCTTCGCCTGCACCAGTTCCTGCCGGCGCAGGCCAACGTGCCGGCGCATGTGCTCGATGTCTGGGCCGACACGATCGAAGAGGAATCCGATGGTCGCATCACCGTCGAACGCTTTCCGTCGATGCAGCTTGGCGGCACCCCGCCCGACCTGATCGACCAGGCCATCGACGGTGTTGCCGACGTGGTCTGGACCGTTGCGGGCTATACGCCGGGCCGCTTCCCGCGCACCGAGGTGTTCGAACTGCCCTTCATGATGACCAGCGCCGGCCCCACCAGCCGCGCCTTCTGGACCATGGCGGAGCGGCACATGATGGATGCCGATTTCGCTGATTTCAAGCCGATCGCGGTTTGGGTCCACGGCCCCGGCCTGATCCACTCCTCGACGCCGATCCGCACCCCCGACGATCTGGGCGGCGTCAAGCTGCGCGCGCCGACCCGCATGACCAACCAGTTGCTGAGCAACCTCGGCGCGACAACCGTCGGCATGCCGGTTCCGGCCATTCCCGAGGCGCTGTCGCGCGGCGTCGTCGATGGCGCGGTGATCCCGTGGGAGGTCGTCGGTATCCTGCGGGTGCAGGAACTGGTGGAAAACCACACGATCTTCACCGGTGCGTCGCTTTATACCACGAGCTTCCTGTTCGCGATGAACCGCGCCTCCTACGAGGCGCTGCCACCCGACCTGCAAGAGGTGATCGACTACAATTCCGGCGCCGATGTGTCGGCATGGGCCGGCGCGACGCAGGAGGCCTACGACGCCCCGATCCGTCAGCAGGCCATCGACCGGGGCAACAACATCATCGAACTGACCGAGGAAGAGGTCGACATGTGGCGTGAAGCGTCGCAGCCGACCATCGACGGCTGGGTGGCCGAGATGGACGAGGCCGGCATGGACGGCACCGGCATGCTGGCAGAGGCCCGCGCGCTCATCGCCGAATACAGCGCCTGAGGCGCGCCTGCCCTCGCAGTCCTGACCGGCTGCGGGGGCCTTTCGTTTTCATCCATTCGCAACCTAGGGGGATGAGATGCCCAATCTGGTGGATCGGCTGTCGCGGGGCATGGCCGTGCTGGGCGGCAGTGTCCTGTCGATTCTGGTGATCCTGATTTTCGTCAGCGTGCTGGGCCGCAGCCTCGGAACTTTCGGCCACTGGGACTGGCTGGAAGGCGTCGCGCCCGGCTTTGCCGGCTGGGTGGTTGGCACCGGAATCGGGCCGGTGACGGGCGATTTCGAGATCGTCGAGTCCGGCATCGCCTTCGCGATCTTCTGTTTCCTGCCGATCTGTCAGCTTTACAGCGGCCACGCGACGGTGGATGTTTTCACATCGCTGATGCCGGCGCGGGTCACCCACGCGCTGCAAACCTTCTGGGAAATCGTGCTGACTGCCGTTCTCATCCTGATCACCGTTCGCTTGCTAGAGGGCACCTTGGAAAAATACGCGCGGGGGCAGACAACCTTCCTTCTGCAATACCCTGTCTGGTGGGCCTACGCGGCCAGTTTCGGGGCCGCTGTCGTCACTTCGCTGGTCGGCGTCTACTGCGCGGCCGCGCGGGTCATGGAGCTGATCAGTGGCCGCGCGATCCTGCCCGGAAGCGGGGGGGCGGTCCATTGAGCATGTTCGAGCTTGGCGCCTGGTCCTTCCCGGCGCTCCTGCTGCTGATCTTCCTGCGCATGCCGATCGGGTTGGCGATGTTCATGGCCGGCATCGGCGGATTGTGGCTGGCCACCGGCGACACGTCGATGTTCATGTCGCGGCTGAAGACCGAAACCTTCACCACCTTTTCCAGCTACTCGCTGTCGATCGTGCCGATGTTCCTTCTGATGGGGCAGTTCGCGACGCTGTCGGGCATGTCCACCGCGCTGTTCAAGGCCGCTGAAAGCTGGCTGGGTCACAGGCGCGGCGGCGTCGCCATGGCTTCCGTCGGGGCCTGCGCGGGCTTTGGCGCGATCTGCGGCTCATCGCTGGCCACGGCGGCGACGATGGGGCGGGTCGCGCTGCCGGAACTCAAGCGCTACGGTTATTCGGGCGGGTTTTCCACCGCGACACTGGCGGCGGGCGGCACTCTTGGCATCCTCATTCCGCCCTCGGTCATTCTGGTGATCTACGCGATCCTGACCGAACAGAACATCGCCTCTCTCTTCCTTGCCGCGATCGTGCCGGGGGTGCTGGCGGCGATTGGCTATGTCGTCACGATCTCGATCTACGTGCGTGTGAATCCAGACGCGGCGGGCACCAAGCCTGCGGTGCCGATGTCAGAGCGGATCCGCGCGATGGTGAATGTCTGGCCGGTTGTGCTGGTCTTCGGCCTCGTCGTGGGCGGTATCTATGCGGGCTGGTTCACCCCGACCGAGGGTGCCGCCGTGGGCGCGGCGGGCACCGGGTTCATTGCCTTTGTCAACGGCACCCTCACCTGGCGTGTCTTCAAGGAGAGCATCATTGCAACCGCCATCGGCACCGCGATGATCTTCTTCATCGTGCTGGGGGCGGGGCTGTACAACGGCTTTCTGGCACTGACGCAAGTGCCGCAGAACTTGTCGAGCTTCGTTCTGGATCAAGGGTTCAGCCCGTGGGTGATCCTGGCCCTGATCCTGATCTTCTACCTTGTTTTCGGCTGCCTGATGGATTCGCTGTCGATGATCCTGCTGACGGTGCCGATCTTCTTCCCGGTAATCTCGGTGCTGGATTTCGGCCTTGTCGACATGATCAGCCTGCAATCGGCCCGGCTGGAGGCGGCGATTGCCGACGGGCTGGATGCCGCCCCGGCGCTGATAGAGCAGGCGCACGCCCTGCTGGCCGCCGGGACCGAGCTTACCCGCGACCAGTTCCGGGAGCTTGGGATGCGCCCGGTCACGGAATACCAGCTTGAAGACCGGGCAACGACCCTGACGGCGATCTGGTTCGGTATCCTTGTTCTGATCGTGGTCGAGGTCGGGCTGATCACCCCGCCGGTGGGCATGAACCTCTTTATCATCAACGCGATGGACCGCGAAACGAAGATGGTCGACACTTACAAGGCGGTGCTCTATTTCGTCAGCTCGGATCTCGTGCGGGTAGTCATTCTTGTCCTGTTCCCGGCGATCACGCTGTTTCTGCTACCGCTATAGGCGGGGGCAGGGTATGCGACACGAATGACCCCCGCCGCACGGAGCCTCGGGGGTCTTTCGGCTTTGCCCGCTCGCGCAACCGCGTAGCCGCGCGTCAGCCCGGTGCCAGCCCCATTTCTTCGATCGTCCGTGTGAGGGCCGAGACCAAAAGCCCCTCCTCGGCACCCGGTTCCGCGTCGTCTCGGCGCAAGAGGCCCACCGGGCCGCGTGTCAGACCGGTCTCGAAGGGAAGCCGCGCCAGTCGTCCCTCGGCCAGTTCGTTCCACACCACTCCGCGTGAGATGATCCAGATCGCGTCGCTTTCGCGGGTATAGACCCGGCCGAACGCACCCGAGACGGTTTCCACCGCGATGCGGGGCCGACCGATGCCCTGCCCGATCAGGAAGCGTTCCACCAGCGGCCGGATCGCGGCTTGCGCGGGCGGATAGATCACCGGCCAGTCGGCGATATCTTCCAGCCGTGCGCCTGCCAGCAGCGGGTGGCCGGGGCGCACGACGAAATCCACCTCCTCCTGGTAAAGCTGCGTGAAGCTGAGGTTTTGCATGATCGACGGATCGCCAAGCCGCCCGATCACCATGCCGACCGCGCCGTCGCGCAGCCGCTCCACGAGATAGCCGACCGGCCCGTCCTCGATGCGCAGGGTCGCCGGCGACAGGCGTTCGAAGGCGGCAACCGCGCGTGGCAACAGCCCGGCGGCGACGGAGGGGAGCGCGCCGATGGCCAGTTCCGCCCGCGCGCCGCCCGCCTCCAGTTGCGCGATCCCGTCGAGCCCGTGATCGAGCGCCGACAGGCTCATCTGCGCGAAATGGGCAAAGACCTCGCCCGCATCGGTCAGGGTCATGCCGGCGCGGCTGCGGATCAGCAGGGTCTTGCCGAGGGTCTCCTCCAATTCCTTCAGGGTCTTGGACATGGCTGGTTGCGTCAGGTTCAGACGGTCGGCAGCGCGCTTGAGGCTTTTCTGCCGAACTGCCTCCGTGAAGCAGTGCAAATGGCGCAGCTTGATCCTGCGGCGCAGCGATTGGTTATTCATTCGGGCAACCATAGGCGATAATATCTCATTATTCCTGTATGAACGGTTATGCTAAATCCGGTCTACAAGGTCCAGTGTGGATCCGGGGGGAGGACAGATGCGCAGTCAGGTCGTGATCATCGGGGGCGGGCCATCGGGGCTGTTGCTCGGGCAGCTATTGCACCGCAAGGGGATCGAGGCGGTGGTGCTGGAACGCAAGACGCGGGACTACGTGCTGGCCCGCATCCGCGCCGGAATCCTTGAAAGCGGCATGGTCGGGCTGCTGCGCGAGGCGGGCGTTGCTGACCGGCTGGACCGGGAATGTTTCAGGCATGACGGCACCCTCATCGCCGACGGGGCAGAGATGTTCCACGTCGATTTCAAGGATCTGATCGGCAAATCCGTGATCCTCTACGGCCAGACGGAGGTGACCCGCGACCTGTACGATGCCCGCGAGGCGGCCGGGGCGACGACGATCTTCAATGTCGAGGATGTGGTGATCGAAGGCGCCGATACCGACGCGCCCCATGTGACCTTCACCGAGCACGGCCAGGCGCGCCGGATCGACTGCGACTACATCGCCGGTTGCGACGGGTTCCACGGCGTCAGCCGCCAGACCATCCCGGCCTGCGTCCGCACCGAGTATGAAAAGGTCTATCCCTTCGGCTGGCTCGGAATCCTGTCCGAAACGCCGCCGGTGAACGACGAGTTGATCTATGCCAATTCCGAGCGCGGCTTCGCGCTCTGTTCCATGCGCAACGCCAGCCTCAGCCGCTATTACATCCAGTGTTCGCTGTCCGACAGCGTCGAGGACTGGAGCGACGCCGCCTTCTGGGACGAACTCAAGCGCCGCATCCCCGAAGAGGCCGCCGAAATCCTCGTCACCGGCCCCTCGATCGAGAAGAGCATTGCCCCCCTGCGCAGTTTCGTGACCGAGCCGATGCGGTGGGGGCGGCTGTTTCTGTGCGGCGACGCGGCGCATATCGTGCCGCCGACCGGGGCCAAGGGGCTCAACACCGCGGCGTCGGATATCCATTACCTCTACGAAGGGCTGGTGCAGGTTTACGAAGCGGGCGACCGCGAGGGCATCGACCGTTATTCGGAGCGCGCCCTGTCGCGCGTCTGGAAGGCGGAGCGGTTCAGCTGGTGGATGACGACTCTGCTGCACCGCTTCCCGGACATGAGCGCCTTCGATCTGCGTATCCAGAAGGCCGACATCGCCTTCCTGCGCGAAAACCGCGATGCGCAGAAGGTCATGGCCACCAACTATGTCGGGCTGCCCTACTGATGCGGATGATCGCGGCAAACGGCGTCGGCTTGCATTGGCGCGAGGACGGCGACCCCGCGGGCCGCCCGGTGGTGTTCGCCAATTCGCTCGGCACCGATCTGCGGCTGTGGGAGGCGGTGCTGCCGTTGCTGCCAAAGGGCTTGCGGCTGATCCGCTATGACATGCGCGGGCATGGGCTGTCAGACTGTCCGACCGCGGCTTACGCGATGGCCGATCTGGTGGATGACGCGGAGGCGTTGCTCGACGGGTTGGGCATAACCGATTGCGTTTTCGCGGGCCTCTCCATCGGCGGCATGGTTGCGCAGGGGCTGGCGGCGCGGCGGCCCGACCTGATCCGCGCCCTCGTTCTGTCCAACAGTGCCGCGAAGATGGGCGACGCGGCGCTGTGGCAGGCGCGCATCGACGCGATAAAGGCGGGCGGACTGGAGGTCATGGCAGACGCGGTGATGGAGCGTTGGTTTTCCCCCGCCTTCCGGGCGCGGCCGGAGCTGGCGCTGTGGCGTAACATGCTGACACGGACGCCGGTCACGGGCTATCTCGGTTGCTGCCACGCCATCGCGGGCGCGGACCTCGCGGCCAGCACGCGCGCGTTGACCTTGCCAACCCTCGCCCTTGCAGGCGGCGAGGACGGGGCCAGCCCGCCCGACCTCGTGCGCGCCACCGCCGCGATGATCCCCGGCAGCCGCTTTGCGGTGATCGAGGGCGCCGGCCACCTGCCTTGCGTCGAGGCCCCCGGCCCCTATGCTGCCTTGCTTGACACCTTCCTGAAGGAAACCGCCCATGTCCGACCGCTTTGACACCGGCATGACTGTGCGCCGCAGGATCCTCGGCGATGCCCATGTGGATCGCGCCGAGGCCACGAAGTCGGATTTCGACGCACCGTTTCAACAGCTTATCACCGAGGGCGCGTGGGGCACGGTCTGGGCCTCGGACGGGATCAGCGACCGGGAGCGGTCCATGCTGACCCTCGCGCTGTTGGCGGCGATGGGCAATTTCGAGGAAATCCCGATGCATATCCGCGCCACCGCGCGCACCGGCGCGAGCAAGCGCGACGTGCTGGAGGCGTTCCAGCATGTCGCCGTCTATGCCGGGGTGCCGCGCGCCAACCAGGCGCTGAAACTGGCGCGCGACACCTACGCCGAGATGGACAAGGACTGAGCCGGGTCCGCGCAGGATGCCGCTGCCAAGAAGGAGGCCGCCGAGATGACCGAAGCCGAATACTACCAACGCGACCGGGGGCGCCACCCGCCCGCCCGCGACGAAGGATACAAGACCAGCGTCGCGCGGTCGCCGAATTACCCGCTGATCTCGCTGGAAAATTCGGTGTCGGAAATCACCGGCCCGGTATTTGGCCACGGCGATATAGACCCGCTCGACCGGGACCTTTTGAAGAACTACGCCAAGCACGGCGAAAGCCCGATCGGAGAGCGGATCATCGTGCATGGCCGGGTGCGTGATGAAAACGCCCGCCCGGTTCCGAACACGCTGGTCGAGATCTGGCAGGCCAATGCCGGCGGCCGCTACCGGCACAAGAAGGACACCTACCTTGCGCCCATTGACCCCAATTTCGGCGGCTGCGGGCGCACCCTGACGGACGCCGACGGATATTTCTATTTCCGCACCGTGAAGCCCGGCGCCTACCCGTGGCGCAACGGCATCAACGACTGGCGACCGGCGCATATCCATGTCTCGGTGTTCGGCCACGCCTGGACGCAACGCCTGATTACGCAGATGTATTTCGAGGGCGACCCGCTGATTGCGACCTGCCCGATCGTCAATACGATCCGCGACAAGGCGGCCATCGGGCAGTTGATCGCGCCGCTCGATCGCAACGCCTCGATCCCGCTCGACAGTCTCGCCTACCGCTTCGATATCGTGCTGCGCGGGCGGCGGGCGACGCTCTTTGAAAACAGGCTGGAGGGGAACTGATGACCCGGACGCTCGACGACCTTCAGGAAACGCCCTCGCAGACCGCCGGGCCTTACGTCCATATCGGGCTGGCCCCCGGTGCGGCGGGCTTCGACATCTACGAGCGGGAACTGGGCCATGACATCGCCGGCCCCAACGCGGCGGGCGAGCGCATCCGTATCGAGGGTATCGTGATGGACGGCACTGGCAGCCCGGTGAAGGACGTGCTGCTTGAGGCATGGCAGGCCAACGCGGCGGGCGTGTATGCGCATCCCGAAAGCCCCGGCGCGGTCGAGGGCGGCTTTCGCGGCTGGGGCCGGGTGATCACCGATTTCGAGACGGGCGAGTGGGGCTTCGACACCGTGAAGCCGGGGCCGGTCGCGGGACGAAACGGCACGGTTCAGGCGCCACATATCAACCTGTGGATCGTGGCGCGCGGCATCAACCTCGGCCTCAACACGCGGCTTTATTTCGACGATGAGGCCGAGGCGAACGCTGCCGACCCGGTGCTGACCCTCATCGAATGGGAACGCCGCCGCGCGACGCTGATCGCCACCCGGTCAGAGCGTGGCGGAACCCCTGTCTATCGCTTCGACATCACGCTACAGGGCGGCGCGGAAACCGTTTTCTTCGATATTTAACCACGCCGCGGCCCCGGCGCACCTGGCCAGAGCCGACCCGAAAGGACAACAGCCCCATGACCAAGCCCTGCATCATCTGCGTGGCGATCACCGGCTCGGTGCCGCGCAAGGAAAACAACCCAGCCGTGCCGATCACCGTGAGCGAACAGGTCGAAAGCACGCAGGCCGCGTTCGAGGCTGGCGCCGCCATCGCGCATTGCCATGTCCGCAACGACGATGAGACACCGACCAGCGATCCGGAGAAATTCGCGCGGCTCATGGAGGGGTTGCAAACGCATTGCCCCGGCATGATCGTGCAGCTTTCGACCGGCGGGCGGTCGGGTGCGGGGGCGGAGCGCGGCGGTATGCTGACCTTGCGGCCGGACATGGCGTCGCTCTCGGTGGGGTCGAACAATTTCCCCACACGGGTCTATGAGAACCCGCCCGATCTTGTCGATTGGCTGGCTTCGGAAATGCTCAAGTACCACGTTAAACCCGAGGTTGAAGCCTTTGATTTATCTCATATTCATAACGCCGTGAAGATGAACCGCGAGGGGCGGATTGCGGGCCGGCTTTACGTGCAATTCGTGATGGGGGTGAAGAACGCGATGCCGGTGGACCGGGACGTGTTCGACTATTACGTGCGCACGATGGAACGGCTGGCGCCCGAGGCGCAGTGGTGTGCCGCCGGGATCGGGGCCGGCCAGATCGTGGTCAACGAATGGGCCATCGCGGCGGGCGGGCACACCCGCACCGGGCTGGAGGACAACATGCGGCTCGACCGCGACCGGCTGGCACCGTCCAACGCCGCGCTTGTCGCCCGCGCGGCGGCGCTTTGCGAGAAATACGACCGCCCCGTCGCCACCTGGCGCGAGGCGCGCGAAATCCTGGAGGTGCCGCTGCGCGCTGCCTGAAGGGGCGTGCGTGCAACCGGGGTGGTGGCGCGCGCGTCGTCCCGCTAGGCTCGCGTGGAAATGCAGGAACAGGGGCCGCCCGATGACCGTCTACAACCTCGGCTCGATCAATATCGACCACAGCTACCGGATGGCGCACCTGCCCGCACCCGGAGAAACGATTGCTGCGCGCGAGCTTGTGACCGGGCTCGGCGGCAAGGGCGCGAACCAGTCCATCGCGATTGCGCGCGCCGGCGGCGATGTGCGCCATATCGGCCGGATCGGGCCGGAAGGCGGCTGGACGGTGGACCGGCTTGCCGCCGAGGGGGTGGATGTGAGCCATGTCGCCACCGGGCAGACCCCGACCGGCCATGCCATCATCGCCGTCGATGACGCGGCGGAAAACGCGATCATCCTCTTTCCCGGTGCCAACCGCAGGATCGGCCCCGACCAGGTGGCGGCGGCGCTTGCGGGTGCGCAGGACGGCGATTGGCTGCTGTTGCAGAACGAGACCAGCGCCGGGCTGGCCGCCGCGCGGATGGCGCGCGAAAAGGGCCTGAAGGTCTGCTACTGCGCGGCACCTTTCGACAGCGGCGCGGTGCGCGAAATCCTGCCGCATACCGATCTCCTGTCGGTCAACGAGGGGGAGGAGGCGCAGCTGCGCGCCGATCTGTCCGACGATGTGGTCGGTGCGGTCGCGCGGTTGGTGACCTACGGTGCGCGCGGCGCGGCATGGATCGCCGGGAAGCAGGTGGTGGAGGTGCCCGCGGTCGCGGTAACGCCGGTGGATACGACCGGGGCGGGGGATTGCTTTCTCGGGACGGCGCTTGCCGGCGTCGACGCCGGCGACGGGATCGAGGCCGCCCTTGCCCGCGCCGCCGCCGCCGCCGCGCTACAGGTGACGCGGCAGGGCGCCGCCGATGCGATCCCCACGGCGGGCGAGGTCGCGGCGTTCCTGGCCGAACGGCGCTGACCGTGCACCGGCCGATGAGCACGGCGAAGAGGCGCTACCCCCCGGCCAGCTTTTGCAGCAGGAAGACCTCGCTATCAGGGTCAACCGGATGGTTGCGGTTGCCCGGCACGATCTGCCCGTCGACCGCGACCGACACACCGCGCCGGATCGCAGGCTCCAGCCCCGGATGCGCCTTGACCAGCCCATCCAGGAGCTGCCCCACGGTCTTGCCCTCGACCGCGACCACCTCTTGCCCGTCCGCAAGCGACCGCAGCCCGGACCAAAGATGCACCTCGGCCATCAGCCCTTGCCCCGGATCGCGGCCAGAACGCGCGACGGGCGCAGCGGCAGGTCGCAAAGGCGCTTGCCGGTGGCCTCGCGCACCGCGTTGGCAATCGCGGGCAGAGGCGGCGTGATGCCGGTCTCGCCCACGCCACGCACGCCGTAGGGGTGGCCGGGATTCGGGACCTCCACGATCACCGTGTCGATCATCGGCAGATCCGAGGCGACGGGAATGCGGTAATCGAGGAAGCCTGCGTTCTGCAACCGGCCGTCTTCGCCATAGATATATTCCTCGTTCAGGGTCCAGCCGATGCCCTGCACCGCACCGCCCTGAAACTGTCCCTCCACGTAAGCGGGGTGGATCGCCTTGCCGGCATCCTGCACCACGAGGTAACGCAGGATGGTGGTGCGGCCTGTCTCGGGGTCGACCTCCACATCCACGACATGGGTGCCGAAACTGCCTGAGAAGCCGGCGGGCGTGCCCTCGAAATGACCCGAAATCGGCCCGCCGGTCTCGCCCATCTCTGCCGCGATCTCGGCAATCGGCATTGGCGGAAAGTCCCCGGCATTGGGGCCGGAGGGCTTGGCGCAGCCGTCTTCCCAGGTGACTGCCTCGGCGTCTATCTCCCACTTGTCGGCGGCGCGCTTGCACAGTTTTGTGATGCAGTCCTCGGCGGCACGGATCGTGGCCAGGCCGCTGGCATAGGTCGCGCGGCTGCCATGGGTGGGTTCGTTGACGCCAAGCGCGCCGGTGTCGGAGATGTTCACGCGCACGTTTTCATAAGGAACCCCGAACGCCTCCGCCGCCATCAGCGCCATCGAGGCGCGACTGCCGCCGATATCGGGGGTGCCGATGGAAACCGTGATGCTGCCATCCTCGGAAATCGCCACCGAGGCGGAGGTTTCCCCGCCCCAGTTCATCCAGTAGCCAGAGGCGACCCCGCGCCCCTGGTTGGGGCCGAGCGGTTGGCGATAGTTCGGATGCGCCTTCGCGGCCTCCAGCGTTTCGACCAGCCCGATGGGGCCGTATTTCGGGCCGAAGGTGGCGCGGGTGCCTTCGCGCGCTGCGTTCTTCAGCCGCGTGTCGATGGGGTCCAGGTGCAACTGCCGGCACAGCTCATCCAGCACGGACTCGGTCGCAAACGCCGCCATCGGAGCACCCGGCGCGCGGTAGGCGGCCTGTTTGGGTCGGTTGGCCAGCACGTCGTAGCCCACCTGCCTTACATGCGCGATATCGTAATTGCCGAAGGCCAGCATGGTGGTGACATCGACCGGCGCGCCGGGAAAGGCGCCGCCCTGCATGCGGAAGGTGCCGCTTGCCGCCGTGATGCGCCCGTCTTTCGTCATCCCCATCTTGATGTCCATCGAGGCCGAGGCCGTCGGCCCGGTGGCGCGCAGCACCTCGCTGCGGGTCATCCCCATCTTGACCGGCTTGCCGCCTGCCTTGCGCGACAGCGCCAGTGACAGTGGCTCGATGAAGACGGTTGTCTTGCCGCCGAAGCCGCCGCCGATTTCCGAGGGCGTCACGCGCAGGCCGGTCGCCTCGGTGCCAAGGATCGCGGCACACATCCGACGCACGAACCAGTGGCCCTGCGTCGTCACCCACAGTTCGCCGCGCCCGTCGCCCCCCATCTGGCCAAGGCAGGCCTGCGGCTCGATATAGCCCTGGTGCGCGGCCTCGGTGGTGAAGCTTTTCTCGATCACAAGGTCAGCCTCGGCAAAGCCTTGTTCGAGGTCGCCGCGGCCACTGTCGAAATAGCGCACCACGTTGGGGTGCAGGCCGTCGGGGACGGAGAAATCGGCCGCGCCCTCTCGGATCACCGGCGCGCCCTCGGCCATCGCGGCGTCCACGTCCGTGACGTGCGGCAGGGGCTCATACGCCACTTCGATCAGCTTGGCCGCGTCGCGCGCGATCAGGGGCGAGGTGGCGGCGACCGCGGCGACGGCATGGCCATCGTAGAGCGCCTTGTCGCCGGCCATGCAGTTTTCCTGAAGGTTCCAGTCCTCGCCTTCCAGACCGTCAGGGAAATCGGCGCGCGTGATCACCGCCTTCACCCCGTCAAGCGCCATGGCCTTCGAGGTGTCGATCTTCAGGATCTTCGCATGTGCATGGGGGCTGCGCACAACCGCGCCGTGCAGCATTCCCGGCAGGCTGATATCGGCGCCGTAGCGCGCCCGCCCGGTCACCTTGTCAAGCCCGTCGGGCCGGTCCGGTGTGGTGCCGATATACGTGTAGGCGGTCTTTTGTCCGTCGAGTGCCATTATGATGCCTCCCGCAGTTCACTGGCCGCGTCCATCACGGCGCGCACGATCTTGTCATAGCCGGTGCAGCGGCAAAGATTGCCCGCCAGCCAGTAGCGCACTTCCGTTTCGGTCGGATCCGGGTTGCGGTCCAGCAGGTTTTTCGCCGCGATCAGAATGCCCGGCGTGCAGATGCCGCATTGCAGGGCGGCGTGTTCGATGAACTTGCGTTGCAACGGGTGCAAGGTCTCGCCGTCGGCCATGCCCTCTATGGTGCCGATCTCCTTGCCCTCGGCCTCGACCCCGAGGACGAGGCAGGAACAGACCAGCCGCCCGTCGAGCGTGACGGAGCACGCGCCGCAATCGCCGGTGCCGCAGCCTTCCTTGGCGCCCGTGGCCCCGAGGTGATCGCGCAGGCAATCGAGCAGGGTTTCGCGCGGATCGCAGAGGAAATCGACCGCATCGCCGTTGAGTGTGGTGCTGACATGAAGGCGTCTGGTCATGCTTGGTCTCCTTTCGCGCGGGAATAGGCGATAGTCGCCGCCCGTTTGGCCAGAACCCCGGCCACATGGGTGCGAAATTCGATCGTGCCGCGCTTGTCGTCGATCGGGTGGCAGGCGGCGGAGGCCGCCCTGGCGAGCCTGTCCAGCGCCGCGGAGTCAAGCGTCGTGCCGGCGATCGCCTCGCCGGCCTCCGGCACCAGCCGTACCGTGGGTGCGACCGCGCCAAGCACAACGCGCGCGTGCGTGATCGTCGCGCCGTCCACCCGCAGGTTCACGGCGCAGCCGACCACGGCGATGTCCATCTCGGTGCGCGGGATGAAGCGCAGGTAAGCGTCGCCGCCATGCGCCCCGCGCGGGGGGATGTTGACGCCGGTGATCACCTCGCCCCTGTCCAGCGTGGTCTTGCCGGGGCCGGCGGGGATCTCCTCCACCGCGACCTCGCGTGCGCCCTCGGGTCCGATCACGGTAACGGTGCAGCCTGCCGCGATCATGCCCGGCACGCCGTCGGCGGCGGGCGAGCCGTTGCACAGGTTGCCCACCAGCGTTGCGCGCCCCTGCACCTGCGTCGATCCGACCAGGTCCATCCCCTCGACCAGTCCCGGCCAGTCTGCGCAAAGGGCGGCAGTCTCCGTCATCTCGGCGCCTGCGACCGCCGCGCCGATGCGCCAGCCGCCATCTTCGCGCCGGGTGATCTGCTTCACGCCGGGGATGTGCTTGATATCGATGAGGTCATCGGGCGTCACCAGATCGGTGCGCAACTGCACCAGCACATCGGTGCCGCCGGCAAGGAAGCGCGTCGTTCCGGTGGCCGCTGCGGCAATCGCGGCGGCGTCCTCGAAGCTTTCGGGGGTGTGGTAGTTCATGGCGGCTCCCTCTTGGCCGTGCGCGGGGCGCGACCGGTGGCGATTTGCGACAGGGTAGCCAAGCAGCGGCGAATGTCGAGACGTGGGCATGCCATTTGCGCACCGTCTGGCGGCTTTGCCTGCGCCGTCAGCCGTTTTCAAGCCCGCGCAGGATCGGGCAATCGGGCTTTTGGTCCCCGGCGCAGGCCTGCACGAGGTGCGACAATGTCTCTCGCATCGCCGAAAGCTCCGCGATCTTGCGGTCTATCCGGTCAAGGTGGCCTTGCGCGATTCGCTTTACGTCGGCGCTTGCGCGGCCATCGTCGGCATAGAGCGCCAGCAACGCCCGGCACTCCTCGATCGAAAAGCCGAGCGACCGGGCCCGGCCGAGGAACGTCAGCTTGTGCAGGTCGGCCTCGGTAAAGCGGCGATAGCCGTTGGCAGCGCGATGCGGTGTGACGAGGCCGATATCCTCGTAATAGCGGATCGTCTTCGCGGGCAGGCCGGCGCGGCCGGCCGCATCTCCGATATTCATTGGAGGCTCCTCATTCAGCCGGGGCCGGGATGGCGGCGGAATGCGGGGTCGCGCGGGCGGCGGCAGGGCCGTGACCCACCGGCACCCAGCGCAGGCGCAGCGCGTTCATCAGCACGAAGACCGATGACAGCGCCATCGCCCCGGCGGCGAGCGCGGGTGACAACAACAGTCCGGTCAGCGGGTAGAGCACCCCCGCCGCGACCGGGATCAGCAGCGTGTTGTAGCCAAACGCCCAAAACAGGTTCTGCCGGATATTGGCAATGGTGCGCTGGCTGACGCGGATGGCGTTGGTGACGCCGAACACATCGCCCGAGATCAGGACAACATCGGCCGCCTCGATGGCGATATCGGTGCCGGTGCCGATGGCGATGCCCACATCGGCCGCCGCCAGCGCCGGCGCGTCGTTGATGCCGTCGCCAACGAAGGCGACCGGACCCTGCGCGCGCAGATCCTCCAGCGCCGCAACCTTGCCGTCGGGCAGCACCCCGGCGACCACGTGGTCGATGCCCAGATCGCGCGCGATGGCCTTTGCGGTCGTCGGGCTGTCGCCGGTGATCATCGCGGTCTGAAGCCCGAGGGCGCGCAGCGCGGCAAGCGCCGCCGGGGTGGAGCGCTTGACCGGGTCGGCGACGGCGATAAGCGCGGCAAGCTGCCCGTCCACGGCGGCGAAAAGCGCGGTCTTGCCTTGCGCGGCGAGCGTCTCTGCCTCATCCGATAGCGGACCGGTGTCGATGCCCGCACGTTCCATCAGGCGGGCGGCGCCGACAAGCACCTTGCGCCCGTCCACCATGGCACTTGCACCCAATCCCGTAACCGACTGGAAATCCTCGGCTTTGGGAAGATCCAGCTTGCGGATTTCCGCCGCCCGCAGGATCGCGGCGGCAATCGGGTGTTCCGACTTGCCTTCCACGCTGGCGACCAGCCGCAGCACCGCGTCCTCGTCCATGTCCACAGGCCTCAGAGCAACCAGTTCCGGCCGCCCCTCGGTCAGGGTGCCGGTCTTGTCGAAGGCCACCACACGGGCCGATTGCAAGGCTTGCAGTGCGTCGCCCTTGCGAAAGAGAACACCCATCTCGGCGGCGCGCCCGGTGCCCACCATGATCGAGGTCGGCGTGGCGAGGCCCATGGCGCAGGGGCAGGCAATGATCATCACGGAGACCCCGGCGACAAGCGCGAGGGGCAACGCCGGGGCGGGGCCGAAGACCAGCCACGCGGCGACGGTTGCGAAGCTGGCGGCGATGACGGCGGGGACGAACCACGCGGTGACGCGGTCGACCATGCCCTGAATCGGCAGTTTCGCGCCCTGCGCCTGTTCGACCATGGCAACGATGCGCGCCAGAATCGTGTCGCGGCCGACCTTCTCTGCCCGGAAGGTCAGCGCCCCGGCGCCGTTCACGGTGCCGCCCACGACCTCTGCGTCAGGCGATTTGAGAACCGGGATCGGCTCGCCGGTCAACATCGACTCATCGACATGGCTTTCGCCGGAGGTCACGGTGCCATCGACGGCGATCTTTTCGCCGGGGCGCACATGCACGATATCGCCGGCCATGACCTCCTCGATGGGCAGATCGACAACCCTGCCGTCGCGCTCCACCCGCGCTGTTTTTGCCTGCAACGACAGAAGCTTGCGGATCGCTTCGCCGGTGCGGCCCTTGGCCCGTGCTTCCAGCAGGCGGCCCAGCAGGATCAGCACCACGATGACACCCGCGGCCTCGAAATAAACATGCGCGGTGCCCTCGGGCAGCAGACCGGGCGCGAAGGTGGACAGGGTGGAATAGGCGAAAGCGGCGAGCGTGCCGAGCGCGACAAGCGAATTCATGTCCGGCGCGCCTTTGACAAGCGCGGGCAGGCCCTTGGTGTAGAAGCTCCGGCCGGGGCCGATCAGGGCAAGCCCGACAAGGACAAATTGCAGCACGCGGCTGGTCTGCTCGCCTACGGTGCTGGCCACCAGATGGTGCAGCGCGGGGAAGACATGCCCGCCCATCTCCACCAGGAAAACCGGCGCGACGAGCAGCGCGGCGAATGAAAGTCGCCGTGCAAGAGATTGAATTTCATGTTCTTTCCGTTCTTCTGCGTCCTCGACATCCGCCCCCTTGACACGCGCGTGGTAGCCCGTGGTGCTTGCCGCGCGGACAATCTCGGACGGGTTGGTCTGGCCTTGCAGGTAGCGCACCTGCGCGCTGTCCGTCGCAAGGTTGACCGAGGCCGTCAGAACCCCCGGCGCGGCGGTCAGAGCGCGTTCCACGCGGGCGACACAGGACGCGCAGGACATGCCCTCGATGGCAAGCGTCACCTCCGCCTCCGCTGCCGGATAACCCGCTGTTTTCAATGCGTTTGTCAGATCTGCCAGCGTGACGCCGGCGGCGTGCTCGACGCGCGCGGTCTCGGATGCGAAACTGATCTCGGCCCGGGTCACGCCGGGCACCTCTGACAGTGCGGATTCGGCGCGGCGGACGCAGCCGGCGCAACTGAGCCCGGTGATTTGCAGATGGGTCGTGTCGGTCGGTGTCATGGCGTGGCTTTCGGGTCTGATCATGTCCATTGACCCTTCACATAGGGGTTCCAGTCAATGGAAGGTCAAGGGGGCTTCAGTGTTAAAAGAGAGGGCGCCCCCCCCGTACAACCCCCTTGATAACCCCGGTGTGCAGAGAAACCGCGCCCAGCTTGACGCGGGCGATAGCGCGGCGCATCACGGACGAAGCAGGGCCAAGCGGAGGAATGCGGCGTGAAGATCGGATACGTGATGTCGGAAGGGCGCGGCGATGTGGACCTCGTGCTCGAACGGTTTGCCCGGGCGCTGATGGCGCGCGGCGTCGATGTCGCCGGGGTGGTGCAGACCAACACCGAGTGCGGCGTGGACCGGGCCTGCGACATGGATGTACGGGTGTTGCCCGACGGGCCGGTGTTGCGCATCAGCCAGGATCTCGGGCCCGGATCGCGCGGCTGCCGTCTGGATGCGGCGGCGCTGGAACAGGCGGTGGGGCTGGTCACGGCGCGTCTGTGCGCTGACACGCGACTGTTGATCGTCAACAAGTTCGGCAAGCAGGAATCCGAGGGCGGCGGCTTTCGCGCGTTGATCGGCACGGCGCTGGCCGATGGTATCCCGGTGCTGGTCGGTCTCAATGCGCTGAATCGCGAAGCCTTTGCCGATTATGCGGGAGAGATGGGGCAGCTTGTCGGCGCCGATCTCGAAACGCTGGAGGCGTGGTTTTCGGAGAGCGTCGCGGCGTGACCCGACCGGGTGGTCGCGGCGGACTGGTGCAAGCCGCGCAATCGCCAGCCTCGGCGGCGGGCCGGTGAATGCGCGGCGCCTGCGGCGCTATTCGCGTGGGACGAACCGCCCGCCATGTCCGGGCGCTGTCAGCGCGCCAGCAGGTCTTCCACGTCCTCGCGCGCCTGTTCCAGCGAGCGCAGCCCGATGAAGCGCGGCGTCTCGGCCATGTAGTTGCGAAACCGCTGGCCGTATTGCCGCACGAGAAACCGCTCCTCGTTGAGCGCAAAGAGCGTGTAGACCGCCAGCAACACCCCCGTCAGCCCCAGCACCTGCCACGATGCGGCGGCAATCGACAGCCCGATCCCGGCCAGCACGGAGGAGACGTATTGCGGGTTGCGCGTGTAAGCATAAAGTCCTCCGGTCACCAGCCCCCTTGCCTCGCCATAGGTGTTTTCCAGCCCGAGCGAGCGATAGCCCCAGAGCGTGACGCCGTAGGCCAAAGCCACGAGGGGCAGGCCGATGGCAAGGTCGTTCGCCGCCGCGCCATGGTTCATGATCGTCAGAATGGCGGCCAGCACGATCGTGCCGCAGACGATGCGAAACAGGCTCAGCGCCGTGTGGTGGCGCCAGCCGCTCTTGTCCGGGGCTGGCCAGAAGGTGACACCGGGGGTCAGCAGGGCATGGATGAGAAGGACGCAGAGGATACCGCCGGCCCCGAGACCAAGGGTCACGAATCCGGCAAGAGCCAAGTCGATAGGAAGAAGCATGTGATCCTGTCTGTTGTCGTTCGAATCCGTTCCGGTGGCATCGTGACAGTCGAGTGTGACAGGGGCACGAAACCGGGGCCGGTCAGAACGCCTTGAAGGTCAGGGTGGTGACGCTTCGCTCTATCCCCTCGACGTCGAGCAGTTGTTCGTTGATGAAGCGGCCGATATCCTCGCCTTCGGGGATGATCAGCTTGAGCAGCAGGTCGTATTCGCCGGAGGTCGAGTAAAGCTCGGCATGGATTTCTTTCAGCACTATCTTGAAGGCGACGTCATAGGTGGTGCCGGGTTTGCATCTGATTTGCACGAAAACGGTTTGCATGGGCCTGTTCCAGTTGGGGCATTTGCCACAGGATGGACCCGGCCGCGGCCGGGATCAACCCGCACGCCATGTTGTGCCTGTGCGCCGTGCCGCGCGACCTGCCTGTGCGCCGTGCCGCGCAACCTGCCTGTGCGCCGTGCCGCGCAACCTGCCTGTGCGCCGTGCCGCGCAACGGCTAAGGTCGCGGTATGGCAGCTCAACAGATCTCGCCCGGCCGACCGTCGGGCGGCGACGGGAGGAAAGACATGAACGAACGCAGTGGCCCGCTGGCGGGGCTGAAACTGGTCGAGATGGTAGGGCTTGGCCCCGGTCCCTTCGCGGGGATGCTGATGGCCGACATGGGCGCCGATGTGATCGCGGTGGACCGGCCCGGCGGTGCGTCCATCGTGCTGGACCATGACATCTGCTGGCGCGGCAAGACGCGGCTGGAACTGGATATCAAGACCCATGCCGGGCGGGCGGCGGTGCGCGATCACATCGCCTCCGCCGATGCGCTGATCGAGGGCAACCGGCCCGGCGTGATGGAACGGCTGGGGCTGGGGCCGGACGACTGCTGGCGGGTCAACCCTCGGCTGGTCTATGGCCGGATGACCGGCTGGGGGCAGGAGGGGCCGCTGGCGCAGGCGGCGGGCCATGACCTCAACTACATCGCGCTCGCGGGTGCGCTGTACGCGATGGGCGCGCCGGACGCGCCGCCGCCGGTGCCGCTGAACCTGGTGGGCGATTACGGCGGCGGCGCGATGTTCCTGGCCTTCGGCGTCATGGCTGCCTTGTGGGAGGCGCAGCGCTCCGGCAAGGGGCAGGTGGTCGATGCGGCAATGGTCGATGGCGCGTCGCTGATGATGAGCTTTTTCCACTCGCTGCGCGCCTCGGGCTGGTGGACGGAGGCGCGCGGCGCCAACATGCTGGACGGCGGCGCGCATTTCTACGGCTGCTACGAATGCGCCGACGGGCGGCACGTCTCGGTCGGCGCGATCGAGCCCGTATTCATGGCGGTGCTGGTGGACAAGATGGGCCTGCCGGGGGACTGGCTGGACCGGCACATGGACCGCGCGGCGTGGCCGGACTTGCGGGCCGAGCTGGCGGCGCGGTTCGCCAAGAGGACGCAGGCCGAATGGTGCGATCTGCTGGAAGGGACGGATGCCTGTTTCGCCCCGGTGCTGCCCTTCTGGGAGGCGCCGGAGCATCCGCACGCGCAGGCGCGCCACGCCTTCATTCGGCGCAGCGGCGTCACCGAGCCGGCCCCGGCGCCGCGCTTTTCGCGCACCAGGCCGGATCTCGCGGGGTAGGGGCTGGATTGGCCCGTGGCCGGGAAGCCGCTGCGCGGCTCGCGCCAGGACACGACGCCAACGCTGCCCCCTGGCCGCACTTGCCAACGCCACGCCGCACCCAGATATGCAGCGCGTGCCGGGCTGGCGCGGGCTTGACGCGCGCGGCGCGGCGCGGGACTGTTGACACTGCGCATGAACAGGATGGCAGGCGAGATGAGCGACGACTGGATTTTCCGCTTTCAGGGGCTTTCGAGACTGCCCGACCGGATCAAGGGGATCCTCGCCACGCGGTCGCAGGTGATCCGCATGCGCAAGGGCACGGTGATCTTCGGCCCCGGCAATTCGCCGGAAAACCTTCTGTTCCTGCTCGACGGCACGGTCAGGGTGCAGCAACTGGCCGAGAACGGACGCGAGATCGTGCTTTACCGGGTGCAGGCGGGCGAAAGCTGCGTCATGACCACCGCCTGCCTCTTGGCCTACGAGGATTACAGCGCCGAGGGCGTGGCCGAGACCGACATCACCGCTGCCGCGATCCCGCGCACGGTGTTCGACGATCTGATCTCGCAGTCGAAGGAATTCCGCACCTTCGTCTTTTCCGCCTATTCGCGGCGCATCACGGACCTCTTTCATGTCATCGAGGATATCGCCTTCCAGCGTATGGATATCCGGCTGGCGCAGAAGCTGCTCGCCCTCGGGCAGGGCGGCGTCGTCAAGGCCACGCACCAGCAACTGGCCGCCGAGCTTGGCACCGCGCGCGAGGTGATCTCGCGCCAATTGTCGGAATTCCAGCGCCGCGACTGGATCAAGCAATCGCGCGGCACGATAGAGGTGCTCGACGCGGGCAGCATCGCGCGGTTGGCGGGAACGGAGGCGGCCTGAGGCGCGGCGCAGACCGGCGCGCCTCGCCCCCTTCCTTACGCAACGGAAACCTGCTTTGGTGACATGGTCACTGAAGACGCAGGGGCGGGCCGCTATCCACCCTGCAAGCTTCGCATCCGAAGCCGACAGGAAACCCAACAAGGGCCCCGCGACACAAGGGCGACTGCGCGAGTCGCTGCCGGGGCCGGACAGGAGAACAGGACGCATGGAAACCGAGTTTACCCCCATTGCCAGCACCGTTGGGGGCGTGCTGATCGGCACCGCCTCGGTGCTGCTGATGCTGACGCTGGGGCGCATCATGGGTGCCACCGGCATTCTGGCGGGCTTTTTCAGCCCCGCCTCGCGCGATGATTTCTACTGGCGCGCGGCGATCCTTGCCGGCATGATCACCGGCCCGCTGGTCTACCTTGGCCTGATGGGCGAGATGCCCGCCGTCGAGGTGCCGATCTCATTGCCGTTGCTTCTGATCGGCGGCTTCATCGTCGGGATCGGCGTGACCTTCGGATCGGGCTGCACCTCGGGTCACGGGGTCTGTGGGATGGCGCGGCTGTCGCCGCGCTCGATCGCCGCGACGGCGACCTTCATGGTGTTCACCGCCGCCACCGTTTTTGTCATTCGCCACGTGATCGGAGGCTGAGCCCATGCGGATCATCATCGCCTACCTCATCGGCATTGTCTTCGGCGTCGGGATCTCCCTCTCCGGCATGGCCAATCCGGCCAAGGTGATCAACTTCTTCGATGTCGCCGGCACCTGGGATCCGAGCCTCATCTTCGTGATGGGGGGGGCCGTGATTGTCACCTTCCTCGGCTACCGCTTCGTGCTGAAGCGGCCGATGCCGATCCTCGACCGCAGGTTCCTCCTGCCCGGATCGACAGCCATCGACGGCAAGCTTCTGGCCGGATCGGCCGTGTTCGGCATCGGCTGGGGCATAGCGGGTTTCTGCCCGGGCGGCGCGCTGCCGGCGCTCGGCACCGGCCGGATCGAGGTCATCCTGTTCACCGCCGCGCTTGTCGCCGGCATCTTCACCGCCCGCGCCCTGATGCATTTCCGGCGCCCCACGGTGCCCACGCAGGCCTGACACCTGACCTTTTAACACTCGGAGGAAACGACAATGGCAAATTCCAACTACCCCGTTCAGATGGACGTCAAGCCCGAGGTGGAGCCGTTCTTCGACCCGGCCACCAACACGATCAGCTACGTCGTGAAGGATCCGAATTCCAACGCCTGCGCGATCGTCGATTCGGTGATGGATATCGACTACGCGGCCGGCCGGATCACCTATGACCACGCCGATGCGCTGATCGGATACATCCAGAAAAACGACCTCAAGCTGGACTGGATCATCGAAACCCACGTCCATGCCGATCACCTGTCCGCCGCGCCCTACATCCAGCAAAAGCTGGGCGGAAAGGTCGGCATCGGGTCCAACATCCTGGTGGTGCAGGACACCTTCGGCAAGGTCTTCAACGAAGGCACCGAGTTCCAGCGCGACGGCAGCCAGTTCGACGCCCTGTTCGAGGATGGCGACACCTACCAGATCGGCACCATGCAGGCCTTCGCGCTCTACACGCCGGGCCACACCCCGGCCTGCATGACGCATGTCATGGGCGACGCGGCCTTCGTCGGCGACACGCTGTTCATGCCCGATGGCGGCTCGGCGCGGGCCGATTTCCCCGGCGGCGATGCCGGCACGCTCTACGAGTCGATCCAGAAGGTGTTGGCGCTGCCCGACGACATGCGGCTGTTCATGTGCCACGACTACGGTCCCAACGGGCGCGACATCGCATGGGAAACCAGTGTCGGCGAGGAGAAGGCGCACAACATCCATGTCGGCGGCGGCAAGACGAAGGAGGAATTCGTCAAGTTCCGCACCGAGCGCGATGCGCAACTGGCGATGCCGCGGCTGATCATCCCGTCGTTGCAGGTGAACATGCGCGCCGGCGAAGTGCCGACCGACAAGGACGGCAACCCGATGCTCAAGGTGCCGGTCAACGCGCTGTAAGGCCGTAAGGGAAGGAAAAGATATGGAAATCAAGACCATCAACGCCGCCATCTCGGTCAGCCCGCAAGTGGTGGCCGGTGACATGCGCCGGATCGCCGACCAGGGCTTTCGCGCGGTGATCTGCAACCGGCCCGACGGGGAGGGCTCCGACCAGCCCACCCATGACGAGATCGAGGCCGCGGCGAAGGCGGCGGGGCTGGAATTCCGGTATCTGCCCGTCGTTTCGGGCAAGGTCACGGACGAGGATGCCGAGGCGTTCGGTCAGGCGATGGAGGAACTGCCGAAACCGGTCTTCGCCTATTGCCGCACCGGCACCCGCTGCGCGACGCTCTGGTCGCTCAGCGAGGCGGGTCAGCGGCCGGTGTCCGACATCCTTGCCGCGACCAAGGCGGCGGGCTACGACATGGCCGGCGTGGTGCGCCGGATCGTCAACGACGGCAAGACGCCCACCGACCGCGCCGATGCCAGCTTCGACGTGGTGATCGTCGGCGGAGGGGCTGCGGGCATTGCCACGGCCGCCTCGCTCAAATCGCGCAAGCCCGAGCTTGAAATCGCCATCATCGACCCGGCCGACATCCACTATTACCAACCCGGCTGGACCATGGTGGGCGGCGGTATCTTCGAGGCCGCCGACACTGCCAAGACCATGGGCAGCCTGATCCCCAAGGGGGTGCACTGGCTGAAATCCGCAGTCGCCGCGTTCGAGCCCAAGGACAACGCCGTCATCCTCGATGGCTGCCGGGTGGTGGCCTACAAGCGGCTGATCGTGTGCCCGGGGCTGAAGCTTGACTGGCACAAGGTCGAGGGGCTGGTCGAGACGCTCGGCAAGAACGGCGTGACCTCGAATTATCGTTACGATCTGGCACCTTACACGTGGGAGCTTGTGCGCAACATGAAGCAGGGCAGGGCGCTGTTCACGCAGCCGCCGATGCCGATCAAATGCGCCGGCGCGCCGCAGAAGGCGCTTTACCTGTCGGGTGATCACTGGTTCCGCAATGGCGTTCTGAAGGATATCGACATCCAGTTCATGAACGCGGGCGGGGTGCTGTTCGGGGTCAAGGATTACGTTCCTGCGCTGGAAAAATATATCGAGAAATACAGCGCCGACCTGAACTTCTTCCACAATCTCGTGTCGGTCGATGGCGCGGCGAAAAAGGCCACCTTCGAGGTTGCCAGGCCGGACGCCGAAAAGACCACGGTCGAGGTCGAGTTCGAGATGATGCACGTCACCCCGCCGCAGACCGCGCCCGATTTCATCAAGGTCTCGCCGCTCGCCGATGCAGCGGGCTGGGTCGATGTGGACCAGGCGACGCTGCGCCACAAGACGCATGAAAACGTCTGGTCGCTGGGCGACGTGATGAACGCGCCCAATGCCAAGACAGCGGCGGCGGCGCGGATGCAGGCGGCGGTGGTGGCGCAGAACATCGCCGACGATATCGACGGGCGCTCGCCCACCTCGATCTACAACGGCTATGGCTCCTGCCCGCTGACGGTGGAGCGGGGCAAGATCGTGCTGGCCGAGTTCGGCTACGGCGGCACGCTGCTGCCGTCGTTCCCGAAATGGCTGATCGACGGCACGCAGCCTTCGAAACTGTCGTGGCTGTTGAAGGAAAAGATCCTGCCGCCGGTCTACTGGCAGGCGATGCTGCGCGGCCGGGAGTGGATGGTGAAGCCCGAGAAGGTCAGCGCAAGCTGATCCGCGTCTGAAATGCAGGACGGCGCCCCGGACGGGGCGCGACCGGGTCGCGGTGCGTTGCGCCGCGACCCTGAAGAAACCGTTGTCTTGAAAGGTGCGCGCCATGCTCGCCCGTTATCTGCCGATCCTCGACTGGGGCCGCCGCTATGACCGGCAGGCGCTGTCGAATGACATGATCGCCGCCGTGATCGTTACCATCATGCTGATCCCGCAATCGCTGGCCTATGCGCTGCTGGCCGGGTTGCCGCCCGAAATGGGGCTCTACGCCTCGATCGTGCCGATCATCCTTTATGCCGTCTTCGGCACCAGCCGCGCGCTGGCCGTGGGGCCGGTGGCGGTGGTGTCGCTGATGACGGCGGCCGCGATCGGCGAGATCGCCGAGGCGGGCACGGCGGGCTATGCCATCGCGGCGCTGACGCTGGCCGGGCTGTCGGGGGCGATCCTGCTGGCGATGGGGGTGTTCAAGCTGGGCTTTCTGGCGAATTTCCTGTCGCACCCGGTGATCGCGGGCTTCATCACGGCCTCGGGCGTGATCATCGCGGCAAGTCAGCTCAAGCACATCCTCGGAGTGCCGGCGGCGGGGCACACCCTGCTGGAACTGGTCGAGTCGCTCTGGCGGCTCCTGCCGGAAACCAACCTTCACACGCTGGTCATCGGGGGGGCGGCCACGGCGTTCCTGTTCTGGGTGCGCAAGGGGCTGAAACCGTTGCTGCGCCGGCTGGGCCTGTCGGCGGGGGCGGCCGATATCGCCGCCAAGGCGGGGCCGGTCGCGGCCGTTGTCGTGACCACGGCGGCGGTCTGGCTTTTCGGGCTCGACGCGCGCGGCGTGGCCATCGTGGGCGCGGTGCCGCAAAGCCTGCCGCCGCTGACCATGCCGTCCTTCGACCTGGACCTGATCCGCACGCTGGCGGTGCCGGCGCTGCTGATTTCCGTCATCGGCTTCGTGGAATCCATCTCCGTCGCGCAGACGCTGGCAGCCAAGAAACGCCAGCGGATCGACCCCGACCAGGAACTGATCGGGCTGGGCGCGGCCAACATGGGCGCGGCGTTTACCGGCGGTTTTCCCGTCACCGGCGGCTTTTCGCGCTCCGTCGTGAATTATGACGCGGGCGCGGAGACACCGGCGGCGGGCGCCTATACCGCCGTTGGGCTGGCCGTTGCCGCGCTTCTGCTGACGCCGCTGATCTTCTTCCTGCCCAAGGCGACGCTGGCGGCGACGATTATCGTCGCGGTGCTGTCGCTTGTCGATTTCTCGATCCTGAAACGCACATGGACCTATTCCAAGGCCGATTTCACCGCTGTTGCCGCGACCATCCTGCTGACCCTTGCCATGGGGGTGGAGGTCGGCGTGTCGGCGGGGGTGATCCTGTCCATCGCGCTTTACCTCTACAAGACGTCGCGGCCGCATATCGCCGAGGTCGGGCTGATCCCCGGCGCCCAGCATTTCCGCAACATCAAGCGGTATGACGTGCTGACACACCCCGAGGTGGTCACACTGCGGGTCGATGAGAGCCTCTACTTTGCCAATGCGCGCTTCCTTGAGGATTACATCCTGAACCGCGTGACGGGCGACGTGCGCCTCAAACACGTGGTGCTGATGTTCTCGGCGGTCAACGAGGTCGACATGTCGGCGCTGGAATCGCTGGAGGCGATCAACCAGAGGCTGAAGTCGATGGGCCTCAAGCTGCACCTGTCGAAGGTCAAGGGGCCGGTAATGGACCGGCTGAAGCGGGCGCATTTTCTCGATGAGCTGACCGGCAACGTCTATCTGTCGCAATACGAGGCGATGATGGATCTCGGCCCGGTGGTGGGCGAGAACGCGCCGAAGGCGGCGGAATGATCAGGCCGGTTCGAGCGACAGAAGGCGTTCGAGGCCGGCATTGTCGCAGGCCAGGTCGGCCAGCGTGACATCGTCGAGCGTGGTGTAGAACGCCTCCAGCGCCACCTCCAGCGAGGAGCGCAGCCGGCAGGCCGGGGCGATCGGGCAATGGTTGTCGCGCGCCGAGAAGCATTCGGTGAACGGGGTCTGCGCCTCGAAGATGCGGAACACGCGGCCGACGCTGATCGCCTCGGGCGGGCAGCGCAGGCGGATGCCGCCGTGGCGACCGCGCAGCGTCTCGATGAAGCCGGTCTGCGCAAGCTGGTTGATGACGACGCCGAGATGCGCCTCCGACGCGCCGGCGACGGCGGCGATGTCCGCCTTGCGCACGACGCGGTCGGGGTTGACGGCGCAGGTCATCAGCGCGCGCATGGCAAGGTTGGTTCGAACGGTCAGACGCATTGCGGATCATCCTGTTGATGTGCCGATCCTAGCATCTGTGCCCGTGCTGTCCTTGATCCAGATCAGCCGGCGTGACACCGCAGGTTGCAGAAGGTAACTTGTAGATGCGTCTTTTCGCCGGCGTGGTTACAGATCGACGGAGTACAGCGCTGCGGGGCGGTGACGTCCGCCCGATGTCTTCTCCTCAAGGTCGATGAGGTCCCAGTTGGCGGCGATCCACTTGCGGAAATTGCGCTTGTCCAGCGCCTCGCCCTTCAGCGTCTCGAACACCGCCTGCGCCTGGGCGAGGGTGAATTTCGCCGGCAGGAACTGGAACGCGACCGAGGCGGTTTCGGTGATCCGGTTGCTGACCTTGTGGGCCAGCGCCGCGCGTGCGTCGGCAAGGATGCGGGCATGGTCGAAGGCCAGCGGCGGCAGGTCGTCCATCGCGAACCAGCGCGCATCGGCCGCGTCGGTGGCGGCCGCCAGAACCATCTGGTCGGACGGCACCAGCGCCATGAACGCCACCGTGATCACCCGTTCGCGCGGGTCGCGGTCCGGCGCGCCATAGGCGCCAAGCTGTTCCAGCGCCACGCCCGCGACGCCGGTTTCCTCTTCCAGTTCGCGCCGGGCGCCCTCGATCAGGTCTTCGTCCATCTTTATGAAGCCGCCGGGGATCGCCCAACTGTCCTTGAACGGGTCGACAAGCCGCCGGATCAGAAGAACGTGCAGCGCGCCCTCGCGGATCGAGAAGATGCAGATATCGGCGGTGACTGCGGGATGCGGGTAGTCGTAGGTGTAGCTCATGCCTGCCTGTCTGCCGGGGGCGGCCCACGGCCTTGGTGTTTTTGTCCTGACCGGACGGTTTAGTTTTTTTCACACCCGAGCCTTGTGGGCGTCAACCAAATTGGCCGGCCCCGGATCGCCACAAGGCTGAGTTCCCTGCGTTCCGGCACGCGAGCAAAAGCGGTGCGGGTCTTGTAGGCCGTCATATCGCCAAACGAATGTGTTGTTAATACATTTATTTGTGAGACACCGTGCCATCCGATGAATGGACATGGCAAGGGACCTGTCGCCCAAGGCGCGCCGCGCGACCGGACTTTGCCTGTCAGCCGGGTCGAATCGCGTCGGGGCTGGATTTTTACGCTGCGTAAAGGCCTTATAGCCTTATGGTGCAGCACTCTCGAATCTTCATCTCCTATTCGCACAAGGACACGGGTCGGGCCGATTTCCTGTTGCGGGAGTTGTGCGCGCGCGGCCATGAGGTGTTGATCGACCGCGAGGGTATCCTCGAAGCAGAGCATATCACCAACCGCATCCGCGAAATGATCGCGGGGGCGGATATCGTGCTGCTGGTTCTCGGACCCAACTGGATCGCCTCGCCGGCCTGCCGGATGGAACTGGGCTTCGCGCTTGACCGCAACAAGCGCATCCTGCCCGCCGCCTTCGAAGATGTGGGTGCCGATCTGCCGGCCGAGATCAAGGATATCAACTATGTCCGCTTCTACGGGCCGGGCGGCGCGTGCGAGGAGGCGATAGAGCGGCTCGACACCGCGACCGACCGCGATATCGACTGGATCCGGCTGCACACCCGGTTCGGCGAACAGGCGGCGCTGTTCATCGCGGGCGAGGCGCCGCCGCCGCGCGGCCGGGCGCTGCGTGCCATGCGGGCCTGGATCGAACGTCACCCCGACGGCGCGCCCGATCCGACGGCGCAGCACTGGCGCTACTTCAAGGCCGGAATGGCGCGGCGCAAGTGGTTGCAGATCGGCGGTGCGGTGACCCTCACGCTGGCGCTGACGCTGGCCACGGTCGGCGGGGTTCGGGAAATCGCCACGGCGCAATGCGAGGCGCTGCGCGATGGCGCGCGCGCGTCCGAAGGGCTCAATCCGGTGGCCGCCATAGAAACAATCCTGACGCTGGCCGACAACAGCTTTTGCCGGACATCGGACGCCTGGCTGGCGCTGCTGGGAACGCTGGGCGAAGCAATGCGGGACCAACGCCTGCGCGCAACCCTCTCGCTGCCCGATCCGCAGGTGCAGACGGTGGCGTTCCTGCCCGGAACCGGCCATGTGCTGGCGCTGACGGCGGATGGCGGAGGCGCCGTGCTGGACATGTTCAGCGGGGCGCAGGTCGAGGGTGAAATGCCGATGCCCGGCAGCGGCGTCGCGCGGCGCATCCAGTTCGACGCCGGGCGCTTTCTCCTGATGCAGGATCGGCGGGTTACGGTCTGGGATGCGGCGGTGGTGCGCGGGACGGGCATGGCCTTCGGCACCGGTGGCCCGGCGACGCACGCGGTGCTGTCGCCCGGCGGCGACACGCTGGTGGTGGCGACCGGTGACAACAGGCTGCATTTCCATTCGCTGGCCTCGGGCCGGGCGCTGCGCGAGCCGATGGTGCTTGGCGCGCCGGCGCGGTTCCTGTCCTTCGTTCCGGATCGCCCCCGCGTCGTTGCGGCGGCCGGCGACATGTTGCGGGTGATCGACATTGTTCCGGCGCCGCAGGGCCGCCGCCTCGCGGTGCCACGGACCCTGCCGATGCCGGGCGACATCATGGCGATGAGCCTGTCGGGCGACGGTAGCACGGTGGCGGCGGCCAGCGGCAATGTCGTCGGGGTCTGGGACCTGACCACCTTCGAGCCGATTTTCGCCCCTGCCGAGTACTTTTTCGGTCCGGTCGATATCCAGAGCCTCGGCCTCTCGCCCGACGGGCTGCAACTGGCCGTGGGGGCGCGCGACCGGGCGTTCGACCTGCAATATGCGCGCATCCACGACGTGCCCTCGGGCAAGTACATCATCACCCTGCAAGGCCATGACCAGCCGGTACAGGGCATCCGGTTTTCACCCGACGGTCAATCGGTGATAACGCGCGACGCCGCCGGGGTGCTGCGGCTTTACGACGTGGCCACCGGGCGCCCGGCGCCCGACGCGGCGCCCGAACTGGCCGAGGCTGTCATCGCCACCTCGCAGGCGGTGGTGCGCTTCGACGCGGCGGCGGGGCGCGCCCGCCTCACCGCGACGGGAACCGAGATTTCGCTACATCGCAACCAGCCGCGCATCCTGCGGCTGGCCCATGTCGATGACGCGGCGCCGCCCTTCTACAACGACCGGCTGGCGCATGACGGGCTGGTCACCTCGATGGCCTTGTCGCCCGATGAACGGCTTCTGGTGACCGGCGCAGACGACGGGCGGCTCTACCTGTGGGATACGCAGACCGGTCTTTTGCTCTACACGCTCGGACATGCAGTGCAGGGGCTGGTGACCTTTGTCGCCGCCGATTTTGCGCCTACGGGCGACCATATCGTCTCGTGGGATAATCATGGCCGGCGCCGGGTCTGGGCGGTGCAGCCGCTTTCCGGCGATCTGCTCCAGACCGCCTGCCGCCTGCTGCCGCTGCATGACGGGGTGCGCAGCTTTGCTTCCGGGGCCATCGGCGCGGCGACGCACGGGGGCGATCCCTGTGACAGTATCCGACCGATGCCGCGGCGCGGCGGCGCGTTGTGGCTGGCGGGCGGCGATTGATTTGCACCGGTGCGCGGCTAATTCCCGTGCCAGCCCCCTTGCAGTCGCCGTGGGGCGGCCATACCCTTCTGCGCGACCGAATGACCCCGACCTGAGGCAGGCCCGATGCAAGACCCATATGAAACCTACATGAACACGCTGGTGCCGATGGTGGTCGAACAGACCAGCCGCGGCGAACGCGCCTACGACATCTTTTCCCGCCTCCTGAAAGAGCGGATCATCTTCGTCAACGGCCCGGTACATGACGGGATGAGTTCGCTTGTCGTGGCGCAGTTGCTGCACCTCGAGGCGGAAAACCCGTCCAAGGACATCAGCATGTATATCAACAGCCCCGGCGGATCGGTGATCGCGGGGATGAGCATCTACGACACGATGCAGTACGTGAAACCGAAGATTTCCACGCTGGTCTGCGGTCTTGCGGCCTCTATGGGGTCGGTGATCGCGCTGGGCGGTGAAAAGGGCATGCGCTTTTCCTTGCCGAATTCGGAGTTTCTGGTGCACCAGCCCTCTGGCGGCAGCCAGGGCACGGCGGAGGATATCCTGATCCAGTCGCGTCACATCGAACAGACGCGCGAACGCTTCTACCGGCTTTACATGCGCCACACCGGACAGGATTACGAGACCGTGCGCCAAGCCCTCGACCGCGACAAGTGGATGACGCCCGAGGAAGCGAAGACTTGGGGCCACATTGACGAGATCGTGACGACCCGCGTCGCGGACGACGCCTAGGCAATCGGCGTGCGCGGGGGCGCTCCTGCCCGCGCGCATGCCTTGGTCTTCGGCCCGAGGCCCGGAGATTTTGACATTGTGGAGCGGTTTTGCCTGCTTTAGGCTGGGCGGAACCAAGGCCTATCGGGGGGAATTGTCCCTTGTGGCAGCGCGAAAACCATTGAGGTAAGACGATATGGCGAATCCATCCGGCGGCGACTCGAAGAACACGCTCTACTGCAGTTTCTGCGGCAAGAGCCAACACGAGGTGCGCAAGCTTATCGCCGGACCGACGGTGTTCATCTGCGACGAGTGCGTCGAACTTTGCATGGACATCATCCGTGAAGAAACCAAATCCGCCGGGCTGAAATCCTCCGAAGGCGTGCCGACGCCGAAGGATATCTGCGAGGTGCTTGACGATTACGTGATCGGGCAGGCGCACGCCAAGCGTGTGTTGTCGGTCGCCGTGCACAACCATTACAAGCGGCTCAACAATGCCGACAAGACCGATCTGGAACTGGCCAAGTCGAATATCATGCTGGTCGGCCCCACCGGCTGCGGAAAGACGTTGCTGGCGCAGACGCTGGCGCGCATTCTGGACGTGCCTTTTACCATGGCCGATGCGACCACGCTGACCGAGGCCGGTTACGTGGGCGAGGATGTGGAGAACATCATCCTGAAACTGCTTCAGGCCAGCGAATACAATGTCGAGCGGGCGCAGCGCGGCATCGTCTATATCGACGAGGTCGACAAGATCACCCGCAAGTCCGATAATCCCAGCATCACCCGCGACGTGTCGGGCGAGGGGGTGCAGCAGGCACTCCTCAAGATCATGGAGGGTACGGTGGCGTCGGTCCCGCCGCAGGGCGGGCGCAAGCATCCGCAACAAGAATTCCTGCAAGTGGACACGACCAATATTCTGTTCATCTGCGGCGGCGCCTTTGCCGGCCTCGACAAGATCATCGCGCAGCGCGGCAAGGGCTCTGCCATGGGCTTCGGCGCCGATGTGCGCGACGAAAGCGCCAAGGGCATCGGCGAACATCTCAAGAGCCTCGAACCCGAGGATCTGCTGAAATTCGGCCTGATCCCGGAATTCGTCGGCCGCCTGCCGGTGATCGCGACGCTGGAAGACCTTGACGAGGATGCGCTCGTTACCATCCTGACCCAGCCCAAGAACGCGCTGGTCAAGCAATACCAGCGCCTCTTCGAGCTGGAGGATGCCAAGCTCAAATTCACCGACGATGCACTGACCGCGATCGCCAAGCGCGCGATCGAGCGCAAGACCGGCGCGCGCGGGCTGCGCTCCATCCTTGAGGACATCCTGCTCGACACCATGTACGAGTTGCCCGGCACCGAGGGCGTCGAGGAAGTGGTTGTCAACGAGGAAGCCGCCACATCCGCCGCGCAGCCGCTGCTGATCTACACCGACCGCAAGAAGGAAGAATCCGCCACGGCGGGGTGAGCACGGGGCCCTCCGCCGGGCGCGCGGCGCCAGGGGAGGGTGCCCGTCGCGTTACTGGCGCATTACTGGGCGTCGATGAAGGCGCGGATCGCGGCGGTGTAGCCTTCAGGGTCCTGAAAGGCCGCGAAATGGCTGACGTCGTTCAGCACCAGCAGCGAGGCGCCGGGAATTCTCGCCGCGATCGCCTCGGAGTGTTGCGTCAAGATTGCCTCGTCGAACTCGCTTTGCACGACCAGCGTCGGCACGGTGACATCGCTGAGCGAGGCGAGGCCGCCGGGATTCTCGGTCGACCACATCTCGACGATGCCGCCCAGGAATTCGTCGAAACCCTCGGGCGTCGGCGACATCGCGGCATAATCCTCGGCCATCGTGCCGACATAGGCTGCAAAGACCTCGTCGTCATCGACCGACGGGTCGATCCCGTCGAGGGTCACATTGCCTGCATGGGCGAAATGGCTGGCCAGGCGTTCCGGGGCCGAGGTCGACAGTGCATAGCCGATATTGGCGCCGTCCGACCAGCCCACGAGATGCACCTCGTCTATGCCCAGGTGATCGAGAAGGGCAAGATAGTCGGCGGCCAGAAGGTCGTAGGAATAGGCGCTGCCGTCATTGGTGCTGCGTCCATGGCCGCGGGTGTCGGCGACGATCACGCGGTGATCCTGCATCAAATCGGCGACCTGCGCGGCCCAGAGATCGCCATGTCCGAGACCGCCATGGATCATCAGGATCGGTGTGCCCTGATCCTCGCCGTAGACGGCGTGATACATCTCGATCCCGTTGACGGGCACGAGGCCGCTTTCGGTCGCATCGGGCATCGCGGGTGCCGGCGGAATCTCCATCCAGCGATCTTCCGCCACGGCCAACGCCGGCAACATGGCGAGTGCGAAGGCAAGGGGGGCAACGTTCATGGGACTGCTCCGTTATAATGATGTTTCAGCGTATCTCGCGGCTTCGAACTCTGTCAATCTTCGCCGGTCAGCGCAGCCAAAGCTTCTCGCGCTTGAGCCGGTTGCGGATCGCCTGTTCCTTGCGGGGCAGGTTGTCGCGGTCGAACAGCGCCCGCGCCCGGCCCCCCTTGGCCTGGTAGATCATGCGCAGGAACGGCTCATAGCCTTTCAGCACTTTCTTGATCTTGTTGGGCGCGGCGACCTCTTCGAGCACATCGACCACGCGCTGGTCCTCGCGCGCGTAGAGCAGCGGCATCACCCGGTAATGGCAAGAATGCGACCCGTCGAGCCAGCCCGCTTCCAGCGCATCGCGCCCGCCGCCGAAGGAATGGATCGCCAGCGGCAGCGCCACCTGGTCAAGCCATGGGTCGAGCGTCTGGCACACCAGTTCCGGCGGCGGGTCGTCGCGGATGCTGGTGGCGTAGTCGAGCAAGCGGGCGCCAAAGTCGTGCGGGCACTTGTAGTAGAAGAACCCGGCGTTGAAATAAAGATAGCGGCGCCAGTATTCATCCGGTTGGCTCAGGTCCAGAGACCTGTCGAAATCCAGCCCGAAGCGATCGTAAAGCGATTTCCAGATCGCGCTGTAGCCCGGCCCGTACAGCTCTATCTGTGGCCATGTGCCTTCGACCCTGAGGCTGGCCGAGGGGCGCTCGAAATCGAGCGGCACCTCCGTCAGGTCGCCGGTAATCAGCGTGTCGGTGTCGAAGAACAGGAACGGCTCGCCTTTCGGTAGGGCGGCGAGCATCTCGATCTTGTTGCCATAGGGGTAGTCCTGCCCGAAATGGTGGCAATCGAAGGGCATGATCTCGGCGTCAAGCTGGTCGAGCAAGCCGCGCACGGCGTCGTTCCTGATGCGCGGATCGCTTTGCCAGAGCGGGCCGGGCTGCGGCTCCGCCACGATCAGGCGACCCGGAAAATCGGGGTTCGCGGCGCGGAAACTGGCGGCGAAAAGCGCCGCCTCGTATTGCAGGCGTCCGTTCTGGCCGACGATGACGACGTTGAATCTGCGCTCCCGCATGCTGCTCCTGCCCCGTTTGTCTGACTTGTGCGGGCAGTCTAGAGCATGTCGCGCAAAAGTGGGAACCGGTTTTGCGCGGAGCGACCATGTGCGCGACCCGTCTTGCCGGAACGCCGGTGCAATGACCGCCCTCTTGCCAAGCGAAGGGGAAATGGTGGGCGACCCTGGAATCGAACCAGGCGTGGGTCTCCCCGGCGGAGTTACAGTCCGCTGCCGCACCTTGCAGCTCGTCGCCCTCGCACCGGTGTTCCCACCGAGTGCCGGGCGGGGATAATGCGGGCGGCTTGCAGCGTCAAGACGAAATTCCGGGGTCCGGGGCTTGCCTTTGACAGGGGACGCGGCCTAGCTGCGAAAAAAGGAGGCCCGACCATGAAAAAACCGGCCTGGGTGATCGACAAGGAACGCGCCAGGCGCGCCTCGGCGGCAGAAACGTTGTGGCTGTTCGGGCTGCACGCGGTGCGCGACGCGCTGTTGAATCCGGCGCGCGACAAGCTGCGGCTGGTGGTCACGAAGAATGCCGCTGACAAGCTCGCCGAGGCGATCGCCGAAAGCGGGCTGGAGCCGGAACTGGCCGATCCACGCAAGTTCCCGGTGCCGCTCGACCCCGGATCGGTGCACCAGGGGGCGGCGCTGGAGGTGCGGGCGCTCGATTGGGGGCCGCTCGCCGACCTGTGCGAACCGGGGCAGGGCGCGCCGCGTCTGATGCTGCTCGACCGGGTGACCGATCCGCACAACGTGGGGGCGATCCTGCGGTCGGCCGAGGTCTTCGGCGCGCGCGCGGTCATCGCCCCGCATCGCCATTCGGCGCCCGAAACCGGCGCGCTTGCCAAGACCGCCTCGGGCGCGCTGGAACGCCAGCCTTACCTGCGAGTCGGCAACCTTGGCGACGCGATGCAGGACCTGCGCCGGATGGGCTACACGATCCTCGGCCTTGCGGGCGAGGGGGTGGAGGTGATCGACACGCTTGCACCGGGGCTGGCCGACCGACCTGTCGCGCTGGTGCTGGGGGCCGAGGGGCCGGGGCTGCGCGCCCGCACGCGAGATCTGTGCGATCACCTGGTACGCATTGCCTTTGCAGGCGAATTCGGGTCGCTCAACGTCTCGAACGCGGCGGCGGTGTCCCTGTATGCGATGACGAGGCCCGAAAAGGGAACGTCATGACCACGAAGATCGCCGCCTGCTCGTCTCGTGGCACCCGCACGACGCCTGAAGCTGACGGCGCGCCGCGGGACGAGATGAAGGCGCTGAAACAGGAATCATCGAAAGCGCAGCGCGAATCGACCCCCGCTTGGCAGGGAGAGGCGCGCCACTGATCGAGAAAACCAAGCAAAAGCAAGCGCCGCATGCCGCACTGGGCGTGCGCTGTCCGAAGCCGTCGACGTCAGCGCGGATCTCTTCGAGCGACCCGGCGACAGGGCCGTTTCCGGGCTATCCAATCACATTTTTGTTGCGACCCTTCAAAAACTGTCTCGAGTTGCTAAATCACAACATAGGCGCACGGAACGGAACACCGTGGCGCCCATCACTGTCCCTCGTTCCATGACTTGCGCCCGTGGCGTTTCCCCGCTGCGGGCGCTTTTTTATTGTGCTATCCGGGTTGTATGTCGACGAATCTCTCTGATCAGTTACTGCGCAAGATCCTGCGCGAAACCAAGACGATCGCCTGCGTGGGCGTGTCGCCCAACCCGGTGCGGCCCTCGCATTACGTGGCGCGATACCTCTCGCTCAAGGGGGTCCGGGTGATCCCGGTCAATCCGGGGCAGGCGGGCGAAACTCTGTTCGGGGAAATCGTGGTCGCCAGCTTGTCCGACATCGACGGGCCGGTTGACATGGTCGATATCTTCCGCCGGTCCGAGGCGGTTCCGCCGATCGTCGACGAGGCCCTGGCGCAGTTCCCCGGCCTCAAGACGATCTGGATGCAGATCGGGGTGGAACATCCCGAAGCGGCGGCCAAGGCCGAGGCGCGCGGCGTGCAGGTGGTCCAGAACCGCTGCCCCAAGATCGAGTATCAGCGCCTGTTCGGTGAGCTGCGCATGGGCGGCTTCAACACCGGGATTATCAGCTCCAGGCTCTAAGTCGATTTCGGGTGTTGGGTTCGGGGCTGCCGCTTCCGGCCGGTCCGGTCAGCGATCCTGCGCGGCACAGGCCGGAAGGTGCGCCGCGATCAGGGCATCGGTGATGTCAAGAACAGCCTGCCGGGCGGCCTTCGGGTCGGTGCCGACGACGTCGAACAGCGCGACCATGGCCTCGGTTCCCGTTGCGGCCGAAAGGGCGTTGATCAGCCGTTGCCTGCGGTCCGCGCCGATCCGGTCGCCCGCCGCGTCGAGCGCCGCTTCGAACATGGCGACACGCCGTGCGCCACGGCGTTCCGTCCGGCCAGCGGCATCCTGCGCCGAGGCATCCAGCGACCGTGCAAGGAACTGCCGAAACGCTGCTTCATGCATCACCGCCAGATCGAAGAAATACAGGCTGATGGCGCGGATACGCTCGGGCGTCGTCCGGGCACCGGCCACGACCTCCTCGTAAGGTTTCACTTCGACCGCAAGCCCGGCTTCGGCGGCCATCACGGCAGGATCCGAGAAGTAACGATAGGCCGTCGCCTTCGATATCCCGACGCGCTCGGCGGCGGCGGTCACGGTCACCGTGGCCCCCTCCAGCATCAGCGCGCGGGCACCGTCGAGCAGTGCCTCGCGGGTGCGTGTCTTCTGGGCCTGTCTTTCGCGGGGGGCGACCATTTCAGAGTCCTTATGAGACTATTGTCTTATAGTGAGACATATGTATCATATACCCCGTGACAACCGAAAAGCAAAGGGGCTTGCCATGGCCGACCGTCCGCGCGTTTACAACGTTCTCAACATCCTTATGCGGTTCCACGCCTTTCCAGACGAGGTGGTGGACAAGTATTGCCTTGTCGAATGCACCGTGCCCGTGGGGGCCGGGGCACCACCGAACCATCATGCCGGCGAAACCGAGGCGTTCTTCGTGCTGGGCGGGTCGGTCGGTTTCCATGTCGCGGGCGAGGATTTCGTGGCCGGCGCCGGGTCCTTCGTGCCGATCCCCGACGGGGCGGTGCATGCGTTCCAAGCCGTGGGTGAGGCGCCGGCGCATCTTCTTATCCTGAATGCGCCCGGCCACATGCACGAACGGTTCTTCACCAGCGTGGGCGAGGCACTGCCGGATGGGCAGAGCGATTTGCCCGACCCGCGCGAACCGGACATTGCCGCGGTGCTGACGGCGGCGGAGGCCAACGGAATGACCATATTGCCGCCGTCCGGGGCCTGACCGGAACCGGGTGCGCCGGGCCGGGGTCAGCGCCCGGCCTTTTCCGCGATGCCGGAGGTGCCTTCGCGCCGTTCCAGTTCGCCCAGCACGTCATCCAGCGTCACGTTGCGTGCCGCCAGCATGACCAGAAGGTGATAGAGCACATCCGCCGCCTCGGCGGTCAGCCGGTCGCGGTCGCCCTTCACTGCCTCGATGATCGCTTCCACCGCCTCTTCGCCGAACTTTTCCGCCGCTTTCTCCGGCCCCCTGGCCAGCAGCTTCGCGGTCCAGCTGGTGTCGGGGTCGGCGCCCTTGCGGGCCTCTATGGTGGCGGCAAGGCGGGTCAGTGCGCTCATGTCATCCTCATCGGTATTCCGGCGGCGGCCATGTGGGCCTTGGCCTCATTGATGGTGTAGTCGCCGAAATGGAAGATCGAGGCCGCCAGCACCGCCGAGGCGCCGCCCTCTGTCACGCCCTCGACGAGGTGGTCGAGGGTGCCAACGCCCCCGCTCGCGATCACCGGCACCGGCACCGCGTCGGAAATCGCGCGGGTGAGGGGGATGTTGAAGCCCGCCCGCGTGCCGTCTCGGTCCATCGAGGTCAGCAGGATCTCGCCTGCACCCCTGGCGACAACCGTGCGCGCGAAGTCGACCGCGTCGATACCGGTGGCTTTGCGCCCGCCATGGGTGAAGATCTCCCACTTGCCGGGGTCGCCCCGGAGGGGCGCAGGCGATCTGACCGTCTTAGCGTCGATGGCGACCACGATGCATTGGCTGCCGAACTTGTCGGCAGCGCGCGCCACCACGTCCGGGTCGGCCACCGCGGCGGAGTTGAAACTGACCTTGTCGGCACCGGCCAGCAGCAGGGCGCGCACATCCCCCACCGTGCGCACGCCACCGCCAATGGTCAAAGGCATGAAGCACTGTTCGGCCGTGCGCGTGGCGAGGTCATACATCGTGCCGCGGTTTTCATGGGTGGCGTGAATGTCGAGGAAACACAGCTCGTCGGCACCCGCCGCGTCATAGGCGCGGGCAGCATCGACCGGATCGCCGGCATCGCGCAGGTCGACGAAATTGACGCCCTTGACCACGCGCCCGTCGGCGACGTCGAGGCAGGGGATGATCCGGGTTTTCAGCAAGGCTCAGGTCCATTCGTTCACAGCTTTCGGTCTTTAGGCAGCGCGGCGAGAGAATGCAAACGCCACTGTCCCATCAGCCCTTCAGCGCCGCCAGCGCCGCGCCAAGGTCCAGCGCCCCGTCATAAAGCGCCCGGCCCGAAATGGCGCCCGCGATCACGCCGGTCTCGCGCAGCGCGATCAGGTCGGCGAGGCTCGACACGCCGCCCGAGGCGATGACCGGGATCTCGATCGCCCGCGCGAGCGCCTCGGTGGCGGCAACATTCGGTCCGCCCATGGCGCCGTCGCGGTCGATGTCGGTGTAGATGATGGCAGCGACGCCCGCATCCTCGAAGCGGCGCGCCAGATCGGTGGCCATCACGTCGGTTTCCTCGGCCCAGCCCTTGGTGGCGACGCGCCCGTCGCGCGCGTCGATCCCGACCGAGACCTTGCCGGGAAACGCCCGCGCCGCCATGCGCACGAGGTCGGGGTTTTCCACCGCGACGGTGCCAAGGATCACCCGCGCGATGCCTTTTTCGATCCACATGGCGATGGTGGCCATGTCGCGGATGCCGCCGCCAAGCTGTGCGGGCACGGATGTGGCGGCAAGGATCGCCTCCACCGCCGCGCCGTTGACCGGTGCGCCCGCAAAGGCCCCGTTCAGATCCACCAGGTGCAGCCACGCGCAGCCCGCGTCCTCGAAGGCGCGCGCCTGATCGGCGGGGCTGTCGCTGAACACGGTGGCGCTGTCCATCTCGCCCTTCAACAGCCGCACGGCCTGTCCGTCCTTTAGGTCGATGGCAGGGTACAGGATCATCGTTGGCACCTTTCACGGGTCGGTTTCGGCGCCCTTTTGCCGCAATGGCGCCGCTTTGCCAAGCCAACCCCACGTCAGCCTTGCCAGAATGCCGCAGCGGCCGCCAAAGTGAATCGCAGTACATGGGAGGACACCACGATGAAATTTGCTCTTGTCGCCTTTGCCGCCGCGCTCGCCCTTGCCGGCACGGCCGCTGCCGACCCCGCGCTCGGCATCTGGCAGACCGAACCCGATGATGGCGCCTTCGCCTTTGTCGAACTGGAAATGTGCGGCGAGGCCGTCTGCGGCACCATCCGCCGCACCTTCAACGACGACGGCGAATATGAAAGCGAGAATATCGGCCGCCAGATCGTCATCGACATGGTACCGCAGGGCGATGGCCGCTACGAGGGCCGCGTCTGGCGCCCGGCGAACGATCGCGTCTATATCGGCCGGATGACGGTCGAGGGCGACGCGCTCGCCCTGCGTGGCTGCGTTGTCGGCGGACTCATCTGTGCCCGTCAGGACTGGCTCCGCATCCAGTAACCGACACCTCCCTCGCGTTCAGCCGGGTCGAAATACCTCGGGCAGGGGGGAGGGCCGTCAGGCGCGGCGGCAGCGCCCGCTCCGCCTCCTCGGCCCCCTCGGCCTCCTCGGCCCGCGCCGCCCGCGCCGCCCGCGCCGCCCGGAAACCACGAAGCGCCCCCCGCCGATGAGCGAGAGCGAAGAGGCGCGGATCGACGCCGAGGGCGGCGAAACCGCGGCCTTGGTCAGGGCTTCCAGCCGAGGAAATTGCCAATCAGCCGTAGCCCCGCGCCCTGGCTCTTTTCAGGGTGGAACTGGGTGCCCAGCACGTTGCCATTGCCGACGATGGCGGTGATCGCCGCGCCGTAGTCCACATGCGCCAGCAAATGCGCCGGGTTGCTGACCTGCATCTGGTAGCCATGCACGAAATAGGCATGATCGCCGGTGCCGATCCCCGCGAGAACCGGGTGCGCGCGGTCGATCACCAGATCGTTCCAGCCCATATGCGGCACTTTCAGGGTCGGGTCCTCGGGCGCGATGCGCACCACCTCGCCGGGGATCCAGCCAAAACCCGCCACGTCCTCGTATTCGCGGCCCAACGTGGCCAGCATCTGCATGCCGACGCAGATGCCAAGGAACGGCACGCCGCGCCGCTCCACCGCCTCGATCAGCGCCGCTTCCAGCCCGTCGATCGCCTGCAAGCCCCGGCGGCAGGCCGGGAAGGCGCCGTCGCCGGGCAGCACGATCCGGTCGGCCCTGGCGACCGCGTCGGGGTCGGCGCTGACGACAACGCGCTCGTGGCCCCCCTCGGTGGCCATGCGCTGAAACGCCTTCTCGGCCGAATGCAGGTTGCCGCTTTCGTAATCGACCAGAACCGTTGCCATCGCTCAGAGCGTCCCCTTGGTGGAAGGAATCGCGTCGCCTTTGCGCGGGTCGGGTTCCACCGCCATGCGCAGCGCGCGGGCCACCGCCTTGAAGGCCGCCTCGGCGATATGGTGGCTGTTGATCCCATGCAGAAGATCGACGTGCAGGGTGATGCCGCCATGGGTGGCGAGCGCCTGGAAGAATTCGCGCACCAACTCGGCATCGAAGCTTCCGATCTTCGCCGTCGGTATCTCCACCGACCACACAAGGAACGGCCGCCCCGACAGGTCGAGCGCGGCACGCACCTGCGCGTCATCCATCGGCAGGTGGCATTCCCCATAACGCCTGATGCCGCGCTTGTCGCCAAGCGCCTGCGCCAGGGCCTGGCCCAGCGCGATACCGGTATCCTCCACACTGTGGTGATCGTCGATATGGGTGTCGCCTTCAGCGCGGATCGTCATGTCGATCAGCGAATGACGCGCCAACTGGTCGAGCATGTGATCGAAGAAGCCGACGCCGGTACGATTGTCATAGTGGCCGGTGCCATCGAGGTCGATCTCGACGCTGATCGCGGTTTCCGCCGTTGTGCGGGTGATCGTGGCTTTGCGCATTTTCTGGGGCCTCCGGCTTGCATGCCAACGCCTTATAGGCCGCCGGAGCGCGGCGCGAAAGGGCCTGCATCGGGGGCCTGCGCGCGGCTGTCCGGGGGGTCCGTGTTGCCCCCCGGACGGACGGATTCACTGCAGGGTCACGTCGCCGATGTAATCTTCCAGGAAATAGACACGATAGGTGCCGGGCATGCCGTCACCGATGAAATGCAGGCCCATCTCGGTGCTGCGCGGGGTGTCATCCCAGCTCAGCGAGTAAGTCCATTCTATCCGTGGCGATATGGTCGGCCCGGTCTGTGTGCCGAGGGGCAGCAGCGGCGCTCCGTCCGGCCCCACCAGCGAGATCCAGCTGGTGCGCAGGAAGGCCCGGTTTTCGCCGGTCTGCGCGTCGGTTTCGGTGGAAAAGGCCGGGGTGGCCGCCATGTCGAGGCGCAGCATCGTGCCGGCGGTCGGCGACAGGGACCCCGGTACGTCGGTGCTGTTCATGCGCACCTCGGCCGAAAGGTCGCCCGCGCGACTGAGGCCGGTCAGTTCGAACGCCATGGTCTGCGACGGGCGGATCACCGGGCCGGGCTCCACGGCGAGGTTCACCGGCACCTCCAGCACCGCGTCGTCTTCGCCAAGGGTCAGGGTCGCGGTGGTCGCGTCACGCGGCAGATACCACACCGCGTTGAGGTAGGCCTGCGCCGTTTCCTCGGGGAAGGTGCGCGGGCGCCGTTCCGAAATCGAGCCGGCCGTCGGGGTGAAGATGCCGAACCAGTCGTAGCGCCCGATAGCGCGGCGGCCGTCCTCGTCGCCCGGCAGGGTCAGCAGGATATCGGAGGACCCGACCGAGATACGGTCGAGATCGTCGGTCCAGTCCACGTCGAACACGGCGCGGATATAGAAGAAATGCCCGTCCGGCCCGCCCATGACATAGGGCGCACAGCAATATGCGCCCGAAGCGCCGGAATGATCGATAAGGGTTTCGTATCGGTAAACGCTGATCCCCGCCAGTGACAGCGGCGATTGCGCAAGCGCGGCCAAGGGTGTCAGCGCGACGAACGCCATCGCGGCAAGGGTGGTGGTGAGTCGGGTCATAGTCAGGTCTCCTGAAAGGTCATTGGCAAGAATGCCCCGACATCTTTTGGGGGCCGGCGCGGCGTTGCAAGGACAATTTGGCGTTTTCGTGTGGATGGGGGCATGTGCCGGGACCAAGCGGATGTCACATACAGACGAGGGAGTCAGCGACCGGCGGCGGGTGAGCTCCCCCCGAAATTCGGACACTGACACAAGCGACGATTTGCAGTCTGCTGATCTTCGACGAGAAGGAGATCAGAGATGTCGAAACGCAAGCAGCACGCGCCTGAGTTCAAGGCGAAGGTCGCGCTGGAGGCCCTGAAGGGCGAGGAGACCGCCGCCGAGTTGGCGAGCCGGTTCGGGGTTCATCCGACGATGGTGCCTTCGACACCCGCAAGTGCCACGATGCCATTGCCGCCAGAGGCACGGTCGCAATTATCCCGCCCCGCAAAAACGCCAAGCCTTGGACACCCGATACCGCCGGAGCGGTTGCCCGCAACGAAGCCTTGCGCGCGTCGAAACGCTTCGGCCGAACTATCTGGCGAAGATGGAGCGGCTATCACCGCCGGAGCCGCGTCGAGACCAGGATGCACTGTGTGAAACTGCTGGGCCAGCGTCTGGCTGCGAGGGACTTCGAACGTCAGGTCGCCGAGTTCCAGATCCGCGTCGCCGTGCTGAACGGCTTCACGGCGCTCGGAATACCCGTCACAGAGCCCGTGGGATGAGTCTGTCCGGGAAAAGGGAAACCTCGGCCATCAGATGATTTGTGCAACAGAGCCTTTCCGGACCGACGGCGTCTCGGGCGTCATGCGCGACATGATGGCGCCACGAAAGAAGGTGGCGGCGGAATGATGAAACACGACGAGTCCATCCAGATCTTCGTGCCGCTCAAGGTCCGCAAGCAGAACGGGCGGCCGAAGATCATGCCGCCCGCAACCTATTTGCCGAGCGAAGACCGGACGCAGGATCCGCATATCCTGCGCGCCATCGGCCGGGTGTGGGGCTGGCGGCGACGCATGGAAGCTGGCGAATTCAATACGGTCACCGATCTGGCGAAAGCTGTGGGGCTGGCCGAACGCCATGTCAGCCGACAGCTGCGGCTCGCTTACCTCGCGCCGGGGGTTCTCAAGCGCTTGGTCTACAAGCGCGAGGTGCCCGCCGTGACCCTGTTGAAACTGACCGATGTCGCGGCCCTGCCATGGCATGAACAGCCGGAGCGGGTGTTCGACTGATCAGGCGACACGCGTAAGCTGCATCGGCCACCCAATTTCGTACGCCGTGATGCCCTCGGCCTTTGCCAATGAACGGACAGAGGTTGGGATCCGCTCGGCGACCAAGACTCCGTCCAATTTGCCGTATACAAAGTCATCTCGCTTCCCGAGGGCGAGCAAGTAATCCGCCACCTGCTCCACGGCTTCAGGCCTCGCTTCGGCGCGCTTTAGCTCGATGATAAGCCAATCTCCTGTCGACCGGTTGCGTCCCAGAATGTCGATCCGCCGAGAAGTGAGCCCACCATCAACCGGGAATTCGTCCTGAATAAGGTCGTAACGTCCAGCCCAAGGCGTCTGCTCCCAATTCGCGAGTATGCTGTGCTGGATCACGTATTCGGTCGTGAAGCCATCCCCTTGATGTGGCGTCCTGTTGAGGGCCAAGACGCTGTGATCGAAGTCCGCCAATTCAACAAGGGTGGGGATCACGAAATCTCTGGCAACGACCAGATGCCCCGACGTTTTGTTGCGACCCTCGAAGACAAACGGGATGCTCCTCGTGACAAACTGCGCGTGATACTTACCGTTAAAGACAGCATGACCGAAGTCACCGCGCGCCGGGCGAAATGTGTCGATCGCGACGGACCATTGCAGATCAGGAGACGCCGAGAAAGCCAAGTAGACAACGCCTCGCGCATTGGGCCATCGCGCTTTTCGAAGCGGGTGATCCGAGCGGATCATCCAGTCCAACCCACTGGCAGTTGCTGTCCTGATCAAATGATCGACGGCGGGCGTGAGACGCCAGGATCGCGCAATGTAGGCCTCGCCATCTTGTTGTATCAGGAGGCCACCTTCGAGTTGTTCTATCTGAATGCCGTTCGAGTAGGCTTGGTGGTTCATCCGCACCCGTTCCCTTTTTTGTAATCGTTATCGTTTGATAGCCGATCTGTCATCAGCGCTTTCTTGCGGATCGCACGCAGTGCCGTGCTGACCTCGGGATCGGCCGCCACGGAACCGTCCTTCTGACCGCCCTGCGCCTTCGTGTCGGTCTCTGTCACCGGATTATCTCGCGAACGGGGCGAGCCCATGAACGCAGCAAGCCATTGGAAATGCGAGGATGTTTTACGCCGTCCCGCCGCCATCGAGGGGCGTTCGAAGAGAGACACGGGCCATTCGGAGACCCATTCTTCGGCAAGCGCCCAGTCTCCGAAGGGCGGATGGCCCTGCCAACGCCCTTTGAAACAAAAAGAAAAAAGGCCCCAATCGGGGCCTATGGTCGGATTCAGCAATTGAATGTGGCGGAGGAGGTGGGCCTGATATCCAACCTTCTCTTGTGGATGCCGCTCTCATTTGCAAGGAATTTCTCAACCTTAGGCATGTGATCGAGTGCGGACTCTTGTCAGGCCTGTTCTTGCGGCCCGATAGATGCCGCTGGCCGAGATGGTGATGCGCGGACCGGGGCCAGATCTCTGAGAGCGAGCTCGAGGCTCGGAGAAGGTTTCTGGTTCGCCCAACCCGGATCATGTCGATCATTTGCCCATTCGGTTCATGTCTTCCTCACAACTCGGCGGTCCGGTTCGAACTGCGCTGCCGGATCAGGCTGCGCTTCCGATCTCCGGGCCGCGATAGTCTTCGCCGCGCGTCATCATCGCCCAGATGCCGCGCACCATCTTGTTGGCCAGCGCGAAGGCGGCGACCATCGGCGGCTTGCGTTCGAGCAGGCGTGCCAGCCAGGGATTGCCGGGCGCGCCCCTGCGCAGGGCCCAGCGGATCACGGCCATCGCACCGGTGACGAGCAGTCTCCGGATGTCGCGCTGGCCCATCTTCGAGGTTTTCCCAAGCCGCTGCTTGCCGCCGGTCGACGCCTGTCGCGGTACCAGCCCCAGCCAGGCCGCAAAGTCGCGCCCTCGTTTGAACTGCTCCATGGGAGGGGCAAATGTCTCGACGGCCAGGGCGCTGATCGGGCCCACGCCCGGCATCGTCTGCAGGCGGCGCGATGTCTCGCCCTCCCTGGCGATCGCGTCGAGCCTCTTTTTCATGGCATTGATCCGGTCGCTCAGGTTCGCGATCTGCTCCAGCATCTCGCGACAGATTTCCCGGGCGAGCGGTGGCAAATTCGAGCTCGGATCTTCCAGGACGGCTCCGAGGCGCGGGAGATAGCCGATCCCCTCGGGCGCGGTGAAGCCGAATTCGTACAGGTGCGACCGCAGCGCATTGACCGCTTCGGTGCGCTGTTTCACGAACTGCTCACGGGTGCGGAACAGGATGGAACGCGCCTGTTGTTCCCCGGTCTTCGGCTCGACGTAGCGCATGGTCGGGCGCAGCGCCGCTTCCACAATCGCCTCCGCGTCCGCCGCGTCGTTTTTCTGCCGCTTGATGAACGGCTTGACGTAGCGCGGTGCGATCAGTTTCACCTCATGGCCGACCCGCACCAGTTCCCGCGCCCAGTGATGCGCCCCGCCGCAGGCCTCCATCACGACGAGGCACTGCGGATGCTCCGTCATGAATCGCTGGAACTGCGGGCGCGACAGCTTTTTGCGGAAAACGACCGTCCCGTCCGCGGCCGCGCCATGCAGCTGGAACACGTTCTTTGCCAGATCGACCCCGATGATGCTAATTTCCTTCATGGCTGCCCTCTCGTTTCTCTTGTGACTTCAGCATCACAAGCTTGGCGCATTTCGACGCCGTTGGGGAGAGAGCGGCATCCACCCCATCTCTGGATGCAATGCCATGATTTTATTAAATAAATCATGCTGTTTCCACCTCCCACATGACCTTCGACGCCAAGAGTTTGGGACAACGCCATGCCGTCATGGGAGAGCGGCATCCTCTCCATCTGTGGCAAACTTGGCAATCGGGCGCGGGCGCGGGCCGGGTCGGGTCGGAGATTCACACCAGAAAACCGACTTCGACCGCACCGCGCAGCTACCATGATTCTGTCCAGAAACCATGCCGACGCAGTTCGGTCGCGATGAGCGCACGGGACGCGGTATCCCGTGTTGGAAAGGCGGTGAAATAGTCTGCCGCAGTGGCGTCAGGCTTGCGGCGGTGGACCACCTGCCGCCAGCGGGCCGCCTGGTCGTGGCGGCCGGCCAAACCGTTGGCGGCAAGCGCGATCATGGCGATCAGGTAGTGCGCTCCGGGTGTAGTGGCCGCGCGGTCGGCCCAACGGGCGGCGGCCTGATGGTCCTGCTGTTGGATCAGCATCTGCGCCCGGACCCCGTGGATGCCGTAGAGCAGCGGATCGAGCGGACTGAGATTCAGCGAGGTATCCAGATTCGCGAATGTCGCAGACGCTTTCCCCGTCAGCATCGCGGTGAAGGCCGAGGCGTAGTAGCCCTGCGCATAGTTCGGGTTCAGCGCCGTCGCCCGCGCCAGCCAGTCGACGGCGACGTCGGGCTCGTCAGTCAACCAGAACGAGCGCCCCATGGTGAAATTCGCGAACGGATCGAGAGGGTCCAGTTCGAGGCTACGCTCGGCGTGCCGGCGAGCGGCGTGTACCGCCGACGTGGTATCGGGGTTCAGGCGCAGGAAGGCGTCGAGAAAGCTGGTGAAGGACAATCCGGCGTGGGCGCGCGCGAAGAGCGGATCGGCCACGACCGCGCGTTCGAAGCAGGTCTGCGCAAGCGCCGTATCGGCTGCGGTGAAGCGGTAGAGATGACCAAGGCCGACATGATAATTGGCCCAGGCATCCAAGCCCTCGGGGCCACTCAGCCGCGCGATGCGCGCCTCGTTGAACGGAATGTGGGTTTCGAGCGCCGAAACCAGATGCGCGACGATCTGCGCCCGCAACTCGTCGATGCCGTCGAGGCTGGAGCCAAGCCGGTCTGCCCACAGGACTTCGCCCGAGGTGGTGTCGGTCAGTTCCAGCGTCACCGCAATCTTGCGATCGCTGCTTTCGATGATCCCGGTCAGGACGTAGCGCGTGGACAGCGCCGTCGCGACGAGATCCAGATCGTTTGCCGATTGCCGGAACCGGAATGAGGAGCCGCGCGCTGTTACTGCCAGCCAACGCAGACGCGACAGCGCCTGGATGATCTCGTGCGGGATCGCTTCCCCCAGAATGGCAAGATCGGGTGGCATGCCGAGCGGTTGAAACGGCAGCACGGCGATCGAGGGACGTCCGGCCGGATGGTCAATGGCCTCTTGCGCCGTCTCAGTCGCGGCATGTGCAGTCGGGATCTCAGTCACCTCCGCGATGAAGCGAAACCCCCGGCCATGCACGGTACGTATGACCTTCTGTCGCGCTCCATCGTCGCCCACGGCCTGACGCGCGGACCGGATACGGCTGGAAATACTGGCGTCCGACACAGCGTCACCCAGCCAGACCGCTGCGACGATTTCGTCTTTCGTCACGAGGCGGCCGCGGTTCCGGACAAGGTGGACCAGCAGGGAAAGCACCTGCGGCTCCAGCCGCACCGGATCACTGCAGCGGCTGAGCTGGAAACGTTCGGCGTCGAGGTGAAAGTCTCCGAATGTCCACGTCATGCGCCGGACCATACCACAATCGCGGGGCTCTACACGAATTCTTCAGAACTCCGTCAAGCAAGTCCGAAGCGGGTACCGCAAGTTGAACGGGCAAATGGCTCGGACCACCCAGCAAAGCAGCAAGACTATGCGGGAAGGGGCGTTAGAAATGCGACGGTCCGAGCTGCCCGACCAGCGCCTCGACGTGAAACAGCGCAGCAGAGCCCGAACAACCAAGGGAGACGCCCAATGGACGAAATTACGACACGATCGACACAGGGACTTGGTAAGCTGTTCGGCAGCGTTCTGGACACAATCGGCGACACGCCCGTGATCCGGATCAACACCTTGGCACCCAAGGGAGTCGAGCTCTACGTCAAGGCCGAAGCGTTCAATCCGGCCGGATCGATCAAGGATCGGCTGGCACTCAGCATCATCGTAGAGGCCGAGCGCGACGGTAGCCTGAAGCCCGGCCAGACGGTGGTCGAGGCGACCTCGGGCAATACCGGCATCGGGCTTGCGATGGTGTGCGCCGCCAAGGGCTATCCGCTGGTAGTGACGATGGCCGACAGCTTTTCTGTCGAGCGTCGCAAGCTGATGCGGATGATGGGCGCCAAGGTCGTGCTGACCCCGCGCGCCGAAAAGGGTCTTGGCATGTATCGAAAGGCGGTCGAGCTGGCCGAGGCGAACGGCTGGTTCCTCGCGCGCCAGTTCGAGACCGGCGCCAACGCGCGCATCCACGAGAACACGACGGCCCGCGAGATCATCGCGGATTTCAGCGGCCGCCGGCTGGATTATTGGGTCACCGGTTATGGCACCGGCGGCACCGTCACGGGCGTGGGCCGTGTCCTGCGCCGTGAGCGGCCCGAGACCCGGATCGTCCTGTCGGAACCGGCCAATGCGCAGCTTTTGGGCAGTGGCACCCCTCAGCCCCGCACTGCCGATCACGCGCCCGCCGCCAGCCACCCTGCCTTCGAGCCGCATCCGATCCAAGGCTGGACACCCGACTTCATCCCGCATGTGCTTCAGGAAGCGGTGGACGACGGGCTCTATGACGAACTGATCCCGGTCGCCGGAGCCGACGGCATCGCCTGGGCGCAGAAACTCGCGCAGCGCGAAGGCATTCTGACCGGCATCTCGGGGGGCGCGAGTTTCGCCGTCGCCATGAAGATCGCCGAACGGGTCGAACCGGGCTCTGTCATCCTGTGCATGCTGCCGGACACGGGCGAACGCTACATGTCCACGCCGCTGTTCGAGGCGATCCCGGCGGACATGACCGACGAGGGAAACGCGCTGTCTCGGTCCACTCCCGGTTTCCAGATGCCGGCGCCGTGACCCGAGAATTTCAACCCAGAAGGAACGAAGACAATGTTTGCAATGACCAATCTTCCGATGAAACACGCATTGGCGGCATCACTTCTTTGCCTCCTCGCGTCGGGCGCGAACGCGGAGACGACCGCCGAAAAGATCGCGCGGGCGATGACCGCCGCGCCCTCGGATGTCACCGATCAGGCAACCTTCCTGGACGTTGACGGGACGCTCTTGCAGGAGGGAACGAACGGGTGGACCTGTTTGCCGGGCATCCCGCTTATTCCGGGCGATACCCATCCGATGTGCAACGATGCCGTCTGGATGGCGTGGATGGCGGCGGCATCATCTGGCGGGGAATTTTCCACTGACGTGGTCGGGGTTTCCTACATGCTGGCCGGCGACGCCATGGTCAACAACGCCGATCCGATGGCAACCAACCCGGATGATGGCGGGATCTGGGTCCAGGACGGCCCGCATATCATGATGCTTTTCCCGAACCGGGATATGGTTGCCGGCCTCACCCGCGATCCCTTTGCCGGCGGGCCCTACGTCATGTGGGGCGATACGCCGCTCTGGCATGTGATGCTGCCGATCGAGGCGAAAGACCCCGCGCAATAGCGCCCCCGTTCACTTCCCTGACTCTGAAGGAGAGACAGTCATGCAACTCTACATGATACGGCGCCGCAGCGCCTGGGCAGACGCCGCAGAGCTCGAGAAGACCGCCGCGATCTCGAAACGGGTTGGCGAGGAGGAGATGGCCGACAAGCTGCGCTGGATCCGCTCCTACGTCATCAACGAGCCCGACGGGCGATTGGGCACCTGCTGCATCTACGAGGCCGTGGACGGCGAGGCGATTCGTGAACATGCGCGCTGCGTCGGCATGCCGGGCGACGAGTTCTTTCCGGTCGCCGCAACCGTGGTGATCCGGCCCGATCCGGTGGGCGCGTGATGCAAGGCGGCGCTGCCGGCAACCACCGTCTCTCCGAGGAAGAGACCCTTGATCCCGCGGATTGGGAACCCCTGCGCATCCTCGCGCGACGTATCGTCGACGATGCCGTCGATTATACTCGCGACCTGCGCGACCGACCGCTCTGGCAGGACATGCCGCCCGAGGTGCGCGCGCATTTCCAGACGCCCGCGCCACAATCGGGCCAGCCTCTGGATGAGGTCTATGAGGACCTTGTCACCAACATGCTGCCCTACCCCATGGGCAACATCCATCCGCGCTTCTGGATGTGGTACATGGGGTCCAGCAACTTTGCCGGCGCGCTCGGCGATTTTCTGGCCGCGATATTGGGTTCGAATCTGGGCGGCGGCGACCATGCCGCGGCCGAGATCGACAACCAGGTCGTCAACTGGCTGAAGGAGATGATCGGTTACCCGCCGGAGGCCAGCGGCACGCTGGTGTCCGGCGGATCGATGGCCAACCTGATCGGGCTGACGGTGGCGCGCAACCGAATGTCGGGGATCGACCTGCGCGAACTGGGTGTGGGCGCGCTGACTGCGCCGCTGCGGTTCTACGGCTCGGATCAGATCCATTCCTGTCACCGGATCGCGATAGAGGCCATGGGGCTGGGCAACCGGGCGCTCTGCCGCGTGCCCACCGACGCGGCCTGCCGGATGGACATCGCAGCCCTGCGCGCGGCCATCGCCGCCGACCGGGCGGCCGGGACGCAGCCAGCCTGCGTGATCGCCACCGCAGGCACGGTCAATACCGGCGCGCTGGACGATCTCGAGGCGATCGCCGATCTGTGCGCCGCTGAAGGTTTGTGGCTGCATGTGGATGGCTGCATCGGCGCGCTTCTGGCCATCGCGCCCCGGGGCAAGGCGCTGGTGCGCGGGATCGCACGCGCCGACTCCATCGCGCTCGACCCGCACAAATGGCTGCATGCGCCGTTCGAGGTCGGCTGCGCCCTCGTCCGCGATGCCCGCGCGCATCTGGGCACGTTTACCGTGACGCCGGAGTATCTCGAGAACGCCCCGCGCGGGATCGCCTCGGGAGCCTGGCTTCACGACTACGGGCTTCAGACCTCACGCGGGTTTCGGGCGCTCAAGGTCTGGATGGCGCTGAAGCAGCACGGCGTGGCCAAGTTCGGCCGCCTGATCGAGCAGGACCTCGCCCATGCCCGCTATCTCACGGAACGGATCGCCGCCACGCCCGATCTGGACCTGTGCTTTCCGACGTCGATCAACATCGTCTGCTTTCGCTACGATCCCGGCGGGCTGGATGAGGCCGCGCTGAAGCAGGTGAATACGGAAATCATGGTGCGGATGCAGGAATCCGGCCTCGCCGCAATCTCCGACACGACGGTGCGCGGCCGTCATTGCCTGCGCGCTGCGATCAACAACCACCGAACCACGCGCGCCGACCTCGACATCCTGGCCGACGCCGTCGCGGAACTGGGAGCGGCCTTGGTCCGGGAGATCGTTGCGACCTCTATCGAACCCTGACCGCGCCCTTCCGGTCGGGGTAGTGTCATCGGGGTCCTCCTTCCGCCGCTCAGCCGACCTTGCAGCCCCAGAAGGACGTGTGGTCGGCGGCGAAGTAGCCGTCTGCGACCCGGAAATACCCCTGCAGCTCGACGGTATCGCTTGCGGTGAGCGGGACCATGGTCTGCAGCCAGATGGCGGTGGCGAGCGACACGTGGGTGGCGGAGATTTCGCCGAGGGAGCCGCGGATTTCGGTCGTGCCGTTCAGGACAAGGCGGCCCCGCATGCGCGCCGTGGCGCTGGCGTTGATCTTGTAGAGCAGCGTCGCGCCGAAGAGGTATGTGCCGTCCACCGGCGCCACGAAATGGTTGTTCGCGGCGTCGAACGCACCTTGATCGTTGGTGTCGGTGTTGTTGAGGCCGATCTTCGTCCAGGTCCCGACGCCGACATAGTTGTCATAGTTGGTGTACGCCTTGAACCGGGGCAGCCGGGGCTGGTCGACGATGCCGGTGGCGTTGGCGACGCTGAGCCCGTCGAAGAAGGTGCTGCCGTCGGCGGAGACCGCGAGGCGGAAGCGGTCGGAGCCGAAAAGCCCCACCAGCGCCTTGGTGACAAAGTTGGTCTGGAGTGTGAGGCCGAGATCGTCGCCTGCGGCTTCCTTGTTCATGGTGTAGAACAGATCGCCGGTGCCGCCCTCGGCCACGGTCCTGGCGGTCCAGAGTGCCGCGTTCAGCTTGGCCGAGAACGGGTTCGACGCATCTGCCGTCGTCCCCAGCCCAAGAAGCGCAAGGTTCTGCAGCACGTCCGGGGTGGTCCCGATCCAGGTCGCGCCGTCATAGACCAGCAGCAGGCTCTCGTCCTCGACCCATGCGCGCCAGCCGGTCCGCGGCGGCAGACGCAGCCATGCGCCGTCCGTCCAGAGCGCGACGTTCAGATCCCAGCCGGCCCAGTCGCCTGTCCCGCCCGAGGCGACGATGTAGCGGTCGCCATCGGCGGGGCTGCCGGGCGGCGCGGTCAGGTTCCGGTCGAGAACCGAGAGATGAACAAGCCCGTCGAGCAGCCGCAGCGTCTCGTTATGAGTGACGTGCTTCTGGGCCTGCGCCGCGAGGATGTAGGGCAGCAAGAGATTGGTCGTGGTATCGGACATGGGCGGTCTCCAGAACGAAGAACGCCGCCTGGATTACAGGCGGCGGATGATAGCGCGGCGGTGGAACTGGCGAGCTACCCGCGCTCGGGCGGCTCCTCCGGGATGGCAGAGAGAACCGGGTCGGGCTTCGGCGCATCCCAATGCGCGGTCGCAGCAGCCCAGCGGTCGATCTCTGCCCGGAACGCAGGATCGTCGATCCGCAGATGGAAGGTGTAGAGCCGATCCACGATCTCGCACATCAGCGCTCGCATCTCCTCGTCACCGATCCGAGAGACCTCGGACCAGGGAATACGATTGCCCTCGCCGTCGAGAACGACGATGTCGCTGCCGTCGCCCGTGAGCGAGATTGGCACTCGGCCCGCGTGCAGATCTTCAAGCCGACTGTTGCGCACGCAGATCGCCGCCATCAGTCTGGCAAGCTGCGCTGCAATCCTTTGTAGGTCGTCCGGGGTCATGGATAGAGCCTACGCCGCGATGTCAGTTGGAGCCAGAACGTATTGCGCGGGCTCAGAAACTCAGAGTGACGGTCTTGGGCGCGCCCCGCCCGACGAGGGCGGAGAGCTGGAAGATGCGGATGTCGAGCGTGTCGCCGGGGCCGAGCGGCGCGCCCCAGTCGGCGGTCTGCTGGGCGGCCGTGTAGACCACGCTGGTCGTGGACGCGCTCAGCACGCGCTTAACGACGGCGCCGTCGAGGATCTCGATCTCGTAGGCTTCCAGTTCCTCGGTCAGAGGCACCTCGAGCCCGCCCCAGCTGTCAGCCGAGAGCGCGCGGGACCGGCGCATCCAGCGGATCGTCAGATCACCGGGAACGCGTGGCGTGCGCCACGGCTGCTCCACATGGGCCACGGAGAACGGACGAAGCCCTACGCCCGCAGGCGTGAAGGATTGCGCGACATAGGTCTCGTCGCTGACCGGACGGCTCGCCGGGCCAATGCGCCAGTTCCAAGGGATGCCGAGATCGGCCTCGGCGGTGGGCAGGGACGCCAGCGCGGTGTCCAGCACGACGATCCGCGCGCCCGCAGGCGCCGGGTTACCCATCGCACCCTCGGTGCCGCGCTGGCCGCGCAGGAGCCGGGTCAGCCGATACTGACCCGGCGCCAGCAGCTCCGCCGCGCCCGCCTGCACGATCTCCCACACGCCGGGCGCACTCCCGATGGCCAGCGCGTTGGCCCCGCCGAACAGGGTGAGGTCGGTGACGCTTTCCAGCGTGCCGGTCAGCAGATCGACCACCAGCGCGTTGCCGAGGTCGAAGCGCGAGGTGGGGCCCGCATAGAAGTCCGAGACCAGCGTGCCAATCCGGGCGCGACTGCCGAACGTGGTCAACAACTCGAAGCCATCGGTCGATGGGCTGCGGAACACGGCGATCTCGCCCGGCCACGGCACGGCATGCGCCGCTGCGATGGGACGATGCGCGGGCTGGTCCTCGGTCAGCTGCGGCAGGTCCATCAGCACCGCGTCCGGCGCGCCGAATACCACGGCGCGCGTCAGCGACGCCGCGCGGGGATCGCCGGGCGGCAGGTCGTAGGTCGCCCGGTCCTGGCGCACCGCCTCGATGCCGCGCGCCTCGGCGTCGGCGATGGAGACGAGCCGCAGATCGACCAGCCGCCCGTCATGCGCGAGCCGGATCGCGTCGGCCGGATCGAGCGCGAGGCGCGAGGGCGGCAAGCGGAACGCCGCCGTCTCGCGCCCAACCCATGCCTCCATCAGCGCGCGGCGGCAGCGGCGCTCAGCCTCTTCGGGCGGCACCGCCATCGGAAAGCTCTCAGACGCGATGCGCGTCGTGTCCACCGTGATGCGCCGCGCTTCCACCAAGGCCGCGTCGTAATCCTCGTCGGCACGGGCGACCTGCCATTTCAGGGCCTGCGGCAGCTCCGTCTCCTGGCCCCGCGTCAGTTCCAGCACGTCGCCTTCGCGGGCGGCCACCAGATCGTCGGGTACGAGGGTAGCGACCGAGGCCCGGCCGCGCATGACGAAGCGGATCACGCCCTCGGTCTCGACGGCGTCGAAGCCGAAATGCCGCGACAGCGTGGTGATCGAGGCGCGCGGACTTTCCAGTGCGGTGATGGCGTAACCCTCCACCGCGCCCCAAAGCCCAGTGACGTCGATGCGGTCCTCGGGGAGCCCCGCTCGCTGGCAGAGATGGCGGACCAGCGCCGCGAGCGACACGGACCCGAGCCGTCCGGTCAGCCAGTGCCCGAGCCGCCAGTTCGCGCCGTCCGTCCAGACGTCGGTCAGTGCCGGGAAGAAGGGATAGGGTCGCGCGTCCCAGGTCCAGGCGGCGCATTCGGGGACATGCACCATCCGGCCGCCGTAGGTCGTGGACAGCGGATTGTTCGCCGCGTCGCCCCACCAGAGATAGGTCGCCTCGAGATACGCCCGCTGGATCGTATCGTCGCGCCAGCCGCGCGAGAAATGCGGCGTGAAACTCTCTGACGACTTCGGGTCGAAGAAGACGTTCGGCTGGTTCGTCCCTCGGTCGATGGCGGGACAGCCCAGTTCGGTGAACCAGATCGGCTTGGACTCGGGCGCCCATGCCGTCGGCGTTCCGACCTCCACACCGCCCGGGCGGTCGTAGTGCGGGTTCGACCACCAGGCGCGGAGATCCTTGTAGCGAAAGACCCAAGGCTTGCTGGCCGCGCCGTCGGTGATCGGGGTCCGCACCTGCCCGGTGCGATCGGCCGCGCTGGCATAGAACCAGTCGAAACCTTCGCCGCCTGCGATGTTCCCCTGCAGGTAGGCGCGGTCGTAGATCGCGGGCCAGCCTTCGGCCGCGTCGGCATGTTCGAATCCGTCGCGCCAGTCCGACAGCGGCATGTAATTGTCGATCCCGACGAAATCGATCTCCGGATCGGCCCACAGCGGATCGAGATGAAAGAACACGTCGCCGCTGCCATCGCCCGGCTGGTGCCCGAAATACTCGCTCCAGTCCGCCGCATAGCCGATCTTCGTCCCGGACCCGAGGATCGAGCGCACATCCGCGAGCAGGTCCCGATAGGCCTGCACGGCGGGATAGGTGCTGGCGCCCGAGCGGATCGTGGTCAGCCCCGGCATCTCGGTGCCGATCAGGAAGGCGTCGACCCCGCCCGCCGCCGCGCAGAGATGGGCATAGTGCAGCACCATGCGGCGCAGGCCCCAGTCACCCGATGGCCCGGTCCACGAAACCGACTGGCCCGAGACATTGAAGCTGGCAGGCGTCGCCGCGCCGAACAGCGCCGCGACCTGGCTTGCGGCCGTTGCGGTCTTGTCCACGGTCCCTGCGAACCCCGCTGCCGGAGAACAGGTGATCCGCCCCCGGCCAGGGGAATGCGGGCTGGCCCATCTCGGCGGCGTTGTCGGAATACGGGTTCGGCAGCGTGTTGCCGGGCGGGACGTCCATCAGGATGAACGGATAGAAGGTCATGCGCAGCCCGCGGGCCTTCATCTCCTGGATCGCCTGCACCACCGCGAAGTCGGACGGCGTGCCGCCATAGACGGGCCGGTCCTGGTCGTCGCGGCTGACGAGGAAGGCGTTGGCGCGGCTGACGCCATTCACCGACCAACTCGCGGGCGTCGTCGATTTGGCCGAGACCTCGACGCCCGGCCGCACCTTGCAGGAGCCCGCGCGCAGGTCGTCGCCGAACCAGGCGACGACGAGGCTGACGCTCTCGACCGCAGGGGCCATCGCCTGCAGCCGGTCCAGCGCCTCGACCATATCAGTGGAGTCGGCGAGCGCGTTCAGGTTCTCGGGCACCGTCGCGCCGCCATCGGTCTTGCGGATCGCCTGCGTGGCGTAGGTGAACTCGCCCGAGGCCGGGATCATGGTGACGGCCCGGGTCAGCCCCTCGGCGGTGTCGGGATCGGCGAGCGGGCGGAACACCTCGAAGGAGAGCTGCGGCAGGCGGTTGCCGTAGGTCGAGAGCGCCAGTTCCTCGAAGACGACATAGGCCGTGCCGCGATAGGCGGGCGTGCTGGCCGCGCCCATCCTCGCGGCGATGACCGGATCGGCAGACTGTGCTTCGTCGCCCGGATACCAGCGCCAGGTGACGCCGGAGAGGTCCATCGGCTTGCCGTCGGCCCAGATGCGGCCGATGCCGGTGATCGGTCCCTCGCAAAGCGCCACGGCGAAGGAGGCGTAGTACAGATACTCGGTGGTCTTGACCTTGCCGCCCCCGCCGCCCTTGCCGCCGCCCTGCGTGGTGGTCTTCGTTTCCTCGCGGAAATCGGTCGCCCAGATGATGTTGCCGCCCATGCGCATGCGCCCGTAGAGCCGCGGGATGACCGCGCCCTCGGTGGCGGATGTGATGCGCAACGTGTCGAGCCGCGCGCCCTCGATGCGCTGCGTGGGCGCCAACGACGAGATGATCCAGCTGTCGACCACCGAGCCGATGCTGGAGCCGATGAAGCCGCCGATGGTGGCTGCACTGACGCCAAGGATCGCGCCGCCGATCGAACCGCCAATGGCGGCGCCGGCGGCACCGAGAACGAGGGTGGCCATGTCGGGGTCTCAGCGTTGCGGGAACAGGAAGGCGAAGGCGATGCGCCGCCGCCAGGATGGGGTAAGCGGTTCCTCGATCACGCCGAGCTGCTCGTAGGCATGCAGGAAGGTGTCGGGCCCGGTCAGGATACCGACATGCTTGGCGATGGCGCGCGGCCTCATGCGGAAGAGCACCAGCGCGCCGGGATCGGCCTCGGCGGGCGACACCTCGATCATCATCCGTCGCGCGCCCTCGGCCAGCACCTCGCGCGGACCCGTCTCGCCCCAGTCGCGGCTGTAGGGCGGGATTGGGAATGGCTCGGGGCCGACGATCTCGCGCCAGACGCCCCGGGCGAGCCCGAGGCAGTCACAACCGACACCGCGTAGGCTGGCCTGGTCGTGGTACGGCGTGCCGAGCCAGGCGCGCGCGATGGATGTGACGCGGGTGGGATCGGCGTTCACAACACAGACCCCTCGTGCCCGCCGTCCTTCGTGGCGTAGCGGAGAACCGCGTCTTGGCCGGGGATATGCGGGAAACCCCGGAAGTTGGCGGTATTCGCGAACTTCGCGCCGCAGGTTTGCATGCGCTTGTCGCAGCCCGCACGGATGGTGAAGGCTTCGCCCTCCGTGATCGCGCGCACCGGCGCTTCGAGCAGGGTCAGCACCGCAATGCCGTCCGTCACGTCATGGCCCAAAACCTCGGTGCGTCGCCCGGCATTCGCGCCGCTGGTCCAGTCCAGCGTGCCGAACGTGAACCAGCCGGAGGCGAAGCCGCCGAGACCCGAGGCGGTGAAGGCCCGGTCGCGCAGGAGATCGATGACGGCGCCCACCCCCTTGAATGCGGGGTCCTCCAGATCGACGCCGCAGCGCGCATCGCCGAGCGCGGCGTCGCAGGTCGCTTGGAAGGTTCGCCCCACAGTCTGGCCGAGGACGTGGGCGAGCGAGCGGACCTCCGCGACGAAGGCCAGCCGCCCGCGCCGGATCTGGCCGATGGCCCCGCGCCGCATCAGCACGCGCTGGCTCGTACCCGCCCAGTTCACACGCCAGACCTCGACCTCGGCGTTGTCCCAGCGGCCGTCGAGGATGTCGGTCTCGGTGATCCGGTCCGAGGTCAGCACGCCCTCGGCGTCCTGCGCATCGACCGACAGGTCCGAGCCCGAGCGGACTTCGGAGGCCGTCAGCCCGCTCTCGGGTTCGAAGTCCGTGCCGTCGATGCTCAGCGTCCGGTCGTGATCGGTGAAGCCGAAGGTGACACCGTCGGCCCGGGTGATCCGCCAGCACCAGGCAAGCGTCGTCGTGCCCTCGTCGAGATGGGCCTGCAGGGCGGACGAGAGGGATTTCATCGGCAGGTTCCCGTCATGCGGTCGTCCAGATCGGCGATCCAGTCCGCCCAGTCCGGCGGAACCTCCGCTACGGTCTCGGCAGGCGGCCGGGCGAGCCGCGCCTCGGCGTAGGAGGCGCAGCCGGCATCACCACCGACCATCGTTGCGGCGCAGCCGGTCAGCAGGATCGCCAGCGCCGCGGCCGTCGCGAACCGCGTCACGCCCCCGCTCGACACGCTTGTTCTTGTCTTCCATCGCATCGCGTTCCGCCTCCCGTTTGCCAGCGTGCTCCCCTTCCGCGCGCCCCCAGACCCGGCCGAGGACGACGCCGCCGACCGCGACCAGAGCCGCGACCAGCCAGATCAGAAGTTCAGCCATCGTCCCGCTCCCCGCGTGCGGCGGCGACACAGAGGGCGACGACGAAGACACCGAGGCAGCCGCCAACGACCAGACCTGCGAGGAACTCAAGCATCGCCGCGGAACCCGCGCTCGATCCGGTCGCGCAGGCCGATCAGACCGAGACCGAGGAACATCAATCCCGCCGGCGAGGCGTCGCCGCTGCCGGCGAGCAGCGCGACGAGACGGGACAGTTCGCCGAGCGGCCCGGTGGCGGGCAGCGCGAGGGAGGCGATGCCGGTGAGCATGGCGAGAAGTCCCGCCCACCAGGTGAGCGAGTTGGGTCGGACGTAGCGCATGAGTCAGGCCCTCCGGATCAGGGTGGAGAAGAAGGCGGCCAGCCGGGCGAGCCAGCCGTTCGGCGCGGTGCGTGAAGGAGCGAGGACCGGAGGCGTCGGCGACGGCCCGCGAGCCAAGGCCAGAGCCTCATCCTCGGTCAGGCGACGGATCGGTCGCGAGAAGTCCACCCGGCCCGTGCGATCCACGGACCAGACCGGGATCGTGCCGCCGGGATAGCGGCCATGGCGGAACAGGGCGCGCTCCGACTCCCGGCGGGGGATGATGGAGGCCGGTCGCCGCCAGTTCAGAAACGCGTCGGCGGCTGCAACGCGATTGCCGGCATTGAGGTGGCGGGTCAGCGCAGCCTTGGCGATGCCGCCGGTGTTGTAGTGGAAGCTGACCAGCGCATCGAATTCATGCGGCGCCAGCGGCACCTTCACGGCGCGCAGGACGGCGGCCTCGTAGCGCAAGAGGTCCGCCCGGAAGACCCGGAACGCCTCGCGGATCCCGGCGTCGAGATCGGCGGGCATGCCGCGCGGCATGGTGGTTGGATCGGGTGGACCGGCCGCGGCGGTGTGGCCGATGCCGAAGGTCCAGATCTGTTTCACATCGAGATAGGGTCCGGGCACGAGTCCTTCGTGCCGGACGAGGGCCAGCAGGCCCCGGTCGGTCATGTGCATGGGATTACCGGAGAAGCGAGAGGACCAGGATCAGCGCGGCGACGGCGAGGCCGATGCGCAGACGATGGGCGAAGGCCTGCCGAGGGTCGGCAGGGTCGCAGCGGAGGGAGCGTGCGAGGCGGAGAAGGTCATTCATCGCCGTCGCCTTCGTTGGCGCTGCGAAGGCGGGCGAGCAGCATCTCGATGAACGCCGGCCCGAAGACGCCCACGAGATAGGCGGCCGAGCCTGCTGCGCCGCCCGCCGGGATCGCCTCGGGTGGCAGGCTGAGCCAGGCGGTGATCACGGCCATGGAAAGGCTGCCCATCCCGGCCGCGATCAGGCCGCCAAGGAGGATGTGCCGGAGCGCGTCGCGCAGGCGCATCTTCGTGGTCAGCGCATTCGTCGCGCCCCCGAGCGCGCCCCAGGCGGCGAGGATCACCGCAGTGGACGTGGCGAGTTCCTTCAGGATCTCAGCAATAAAGCGGGATTCATCGTTCATCGGCGCAGTTCCAGAAGCGGAATGGTGGTGATCGAGCCGAGCCGCTCGAGGTCGAGCGTCACGTCGAGCGCATCGGTGTCGAAGCGGACCGGCACGTCGAATTCGAAGCCGGCTGTGATCGCGACGCCAGCACCCGGCGCCGCGCTGAAGCTGACGAGGCCCGTCGTACTATCGACCGACCAGCCGGAGAGCTGCTCGACCCCGCCGAGCGCGATGCGCATGGTGCCCGCCACCGGCTTGGCGATGGCGCGCGTCCAGGATTGCGCGCCGGAGGCGTAGTGCTTCACCAACTGGAAGGCGGTCGTCGTGCCATCGCCGGTGCCGATCACCTGGTCGGTCGGCGATGGCGTGCCCGAAGGCAGGCAGGATTTGTGATCGCCCCAGTCCTTGAACCGGAAGCCGTGGAGCCGCCCGTTGCGCGCCTCGAAGAAGGCGACCACGGCGGCGAGATCGTCCGCGCGGCGGATGCCATAGGCGATGTCATAGCGGCGGCGCGAATTCGCCCAGCTGGCGTTGCGCTCCTCGTCGCCCGAGGCAAGCTCGACGATCTGCGTGCGCCGCTCAGGCCCGCCGCGCGCACCCCGGCTGATGTTGTCGGGAAAGCGGACCTCGTGAAACGCCATCACATGCCCCGCCGCCCGAGCGAGACCGCACGGGCAATGTCGGCCGCCACCTGCGTACGGGACTGCCGGAAGCTTTCGGCGTCGCGGGCCATGATGGTGACGCTGACGCCACCGCCCGCGCCGTAGCTCTGCGCCTCACGCCGCGACAGCACCCGCTCGCCGCGCTGCAGGATGGCTGGCACCTCGTCGTGGCGGAGGCCCGCCATGCCGCCGCCATGCATCCGGGGCGCGGCGGCGAAGGCCATGGCCGGGACCATGCGCGAGGGTCCCGCGGCCCCCACCATCCCGCCCGTATGCAGGACGTTGGCGAAGATCCCGCCCGCGCCGGAGAACACGCCCGAGAGCGCGTTGGCGATCGGCCCGAGGATGAACCGCCGCGCCGCGAGCTGGGCGAGATCGGCCAGCAGCGAGGTTACGAGATCGCGGAAGTTCAGCTTGCCAGTCTTCACGAACTGGCCGACGGCGTTCTCCGCCGACTGGAAGGCGCCGACGAGGCTCTGGCCGATATCGCCGCCGATCTCGCGGGCCTTGCTGGCGTAGTCCGACAGCGCCGCCGTGACCGCCTGCCAGCCGGTGACGGCCGCCTCGGTGTCGGGCTCCGCTGCAGCGGCGGCGGCTTCGGCCGCCACACCGGCGCCCGTCGCGGCGCGTCCGGCATCGCCGAGCGCCGTCTCCAGTCGCTCGGCTGCACCGGTGGCCTCGGTCAGCGCATCCGCGCTCGCCTCATCGGTGCCGCGCACGGCATCGCGCAGGGCCTGCCAGCTTTCGAGGGGCGCGCGAGCACCTTCGGCCAGATCGCGTGCGGCCCCGCGATACAGGTTCGCGGACCCGAGCGCCCTGTTCGCCGCCTCGGTCAGACCGAGATCGGGCGCGGAGAGCGGGTTGTCCTCGAAGGCCCGGTC
>Ga0210025_1000309_pt1 | contig 68313 bp, 46 predicted proteins | sample CryGeyme20150102_FD_183989 | JGI IMG/M metagenome (GOLD analysis project Ga0210025, IMG submission 183989) | Groundwater microbial communities from Crystal Geyser aquifers in Utah, USA - Crystal Geyser metaG 2015-0102 (SPAdes) (version 2) | ecosystem: Environmental > Aquatic > Deep subsurface >... | reverse complement strand
CATTGTAATTTGTAACCACTTGTTGATAAAGAGTTATAAATAAGCTTATCATTAACAGTATTCATATACCTAGAATACTTAACTAACTTTCCTATGAGTTTGTCTCAAACTACTTGTGAGGTTATAGAAATCGCCGTGACTTTTTTTTCATTCTATTAATTCCATTTTAAACTCGAATTACTTTAAAAAGTAATCAAAACGAATAAGACTAGAATTCTCTACAACACCTCAGCACGTTGTTTAGCGACTTTATCACTTTCAAGATATTCATCATAAGTCATTAATTTATCTAAATAACCATTTGGTGATAACTCGATTACTCTTGTTGCCACGGTTTGTGTAAACTCATGGTCATGCGAGGTAAACATTACCGTTCCAGGAAATGCTTTTAGCGCATCGTTAAATGATTGAATAGATTCCAAATCGAGGTGATTTGTTGGCTCGTCTAAAATGATGAAATTCGCACCTGAAAGCATGATTCTTGCAATCATACAACGCATTTTTTCGCCTCCAGATAAGACAGAGCACTTTTTCAGAACTTCTTCACCAGAAAAGAGCATTTTTCCTAAAAATCCACGTAAGAAAACTTCATCTTTTGCACCCACTTCATCAGCGAATTGACGTAACCAATCTATTAAATTGTCATCGGTTGTGAAGAAAGAATCGTTATCGACAGGTAAATAAGCTGCTGTTATGGTCTGCCCATATTGAAAAAATCCTGATTTTGCGGTTTCTTCATCCATCAAGATTTTAAATAAACTGGTAACTGCTGTGCTATCTTTTGAGATAAATGCAATTTTATCACCTCTTCCAACATTAAAGGTCAAATCTTTGAATAATGGTTCTCCATGTCGGTCAAAACGTAAATTTTCAACATGTAAAATTTGATCTCCTGCAGGTCTATTTTGCTTAAAAATGATAGCAGGATATTTTCTTGTTGATGGTTGAATATCATCCACATTAATTTTATCGAGTAATTTTTTACGACTTGTTGCTTGTCTCGATTTTGATGCATTTGCACTAAAGCGAGCAATAAATTCTTGTAATTCTTTTTTACGATCTTCCGCTTTTTTATTCTGCGATTGTTTCTGTTGTAAAGCTAACTGACTAGATTGATACCAAAACGAGTAGTTACCCGTGTAAATTTTTATTACTGAAAAATCGATATCCGCAACGTGAGTACAAACTGCATCTAAAAAGTGACGATCGTGGGAAACTACAATTACTGTATTTTCAAAGTTTATTAAAAAGTTTTCGAGCCAAGAAATGGTGTGAATATCCAAATCGTTCGTTGGCTCATCCAAAATTAAGATATCAGGATTACCAAAAATAGCTTGCGCCAAAAGAACTCGTACTTTTTGATTTCCACTCAAGTCTTTAACTAAAGCATAATGCAGATCTTCTACAATTCCCATTCCACTAAGAAGTGATGCGGCATCAGATTCAGCATTCCATCCATCCATTTCAGAAAATTCGCCTTCTAGCTCTGCAGCTCTAATCCCATCAGCATCAGAGAAATCTGCTTTTGCATATAAAACGTCTTTTTCTTGCATAATTTCCCACAACTTTGTATTTCCCATCATCACCGTTTGAATGACGGGAATTTCATTAAATTCGTTGTGATTTTGGCGCAAAACAGACATGCGTTTTCCGCTTTCGATATGAACGCTGCCTGAATTCGGGTCTATATCACCCGATAAAATTTTCAAAAACGTTGACTTGCCTGCACCATTTGCCCCAATAACACCATAACAATTTCCTGTGGTAAATTTGATGGTAACATGGTCGAATAAAATGCGTTTCCCGTAGCTAAGGGAAACATTTTGAGTTGAAATCATAACTGGATTTTTTTAAAAAAATTAGGACTCACAGCCTTTTGGAACCGTGAGTCCTTATTGAATTACAAAGTAGTAAATGAAAATAAATTAACGTCTTCTGCGTTCACGATCGCCACTAGAGCCGCCTGAGCGACCACCGCGACTTCTATCACGATCACTGCCACGATCTCTATCGTATGAACCGCCACCAGATCTATACCCACTTCCTGATGAACGAGGTGCAGAACCAGAACTAGCATCAGAAAAACTTCCTCGAACAAAAGATCGAACATTCAGATTTTTCCCATCTAATTTGATGGCATCTAATTTTGAAACGCTTTCAGAAACACCTTCTTTAACATCAATTAAAGCCATTCCTTTTACAAAAGCAATTTGCCCAATTGATTCAGAACCGATATTAGCAGACTCGCAAATTACTCTAACTAAAGCACCTTTACGTAAATCTCTGTTAACACCTTCAACCACAAATGTTGACATTCCAGCTTCCGGGCCTACGGGTCGGTCGCGTCTTTCAGGACGGTCTGAACGTGGCCCTCTAGCAGCACGGTCGCCACCTCGATTGCTGCGATCTGAACGTTCTGGTCTTGAAGTGCGATCATCTTCTCTTCCACGCCTATTTCTTTCGGCTACATTTTCAAGTGGACGAGCGTTCCGATAATATTCTAAGAATCGATTAAATTCAATAGAAACAAATCGTTTAATCAACTCTTCTTTGCTCATTTCAGCCAATTGTTCGTAAACAGAAGTCATAAATGGTTCAATTTCTTTTTCGTTAACAGTAACGTTTGCCATTTTATTAATCATAGCAAATAACTGTTTTTCGCAAATCGCTTCACTACTAGGAATAGTTTCCAATTGGAGACGTAAGCCAGTTTGTCTCTCAATTAAATAGATACGACCTTTTTCTCTTGTGTTTACAAGAGCTATTGAAATACCTTGTTTACCAGCTCTACCTGTTCTACCACTTCTGTGAGTATAACTCTCGATATCGTCAGGTAAATTGTAATGAATTACGTGTGAAACACTGTCAACATCAATTCCACGAGCTGCAACATCCGTAGCGACTAAAATAGTAATCGATTTCTCACGGAAACTACGCATGACTTGATCACGTTGCCCTTGGGATAAATCACCATGTAGTGATGCTGATGGATAGCCATCTTTAATTAATTTTTCAGCAACTTGTTGCGTTTCCATACGAGTACGGCAAAAAATAATACCGTAAATATCTGGGTAGAAATCCAACAAGCGTTTTAACGCATTATAACGATCACGTTCGTGAATCAAAAAACCAAAATGTTCAATTGTTTTTTGAGCTTCGTTTTTTGAACCAATAGTAACTTCTACAGGATCGTTCATGTATGTTCTCGCAATTCGTTCTACATCTTTAGGAAATGTAGCAGAGAATAACCAAACGTTCTTATCCTTTGGAGTATCAGAAAGAATTTTGTCGATATCCTCCTTGAAACCCATATCTAACATTTCGTCGGCTTCGTCGAGAACAACCGTTCTGATATGTGAAATGTTAGCTTCGTTGCGATCCATTAAGTCCATTAAGCGGCCTGGAGTTGCTACAATAATTTGAACACCTTTTCTTAAAGCAAAAATTTGATCACGAATAGATGAACCACCATAAACAGCTAAAATCCATGTTTTAGGCATATTAACTGCAAAGGATTGAATTTCGTTTGTTATCTGAAGACAAAGTTCCCGTGTTGGACATAAAATTACAGCTTGAACTTCTTTTAATGTAGGGTCTAATTTCTGTAATAATGGTAATCCAAATGCTGCTGTTTTTCCTGTTCCTGTTCCAGCTAAAGCAATTAAATCGGTGTTGTCGGTTAATAATAAGGGAACGGTTTGTGTTTGAACTGGGGTAGGATTTTCGAATCCTTTGGCCACTACGGCCTCTAAAATTGGGGCACTTAGCCCGAATGAGTCAAAAGACATGGAGATATATTTGATTATTTGAAAAAAATGCGGATCAGGACGGATTTGCAGGTTGACTAAAAAGCCGGCTTAACAACACAATACCTATAAAGATACGAAAAATACACGGATAAATGTTTGATTCTTAAAAAGGAATACAATGCAAAACTTTAGTCACTATCAAGAAAATCAGTCCAATTTAAAGTGAAAGTTGAAATCAGAATTACATTTCTTTAGATAGAGTAGTATATTTATAAATGATTTTTTCTCAAGCAATTCCTACAATCCCCTTACGTCCAGTACCAAGAAATGGGTGCATCGCTCTAACTTCACCAGCTTCAAGTCCAGATCCCAAAAAATTGCACAGGGGAATTGCCTATTTAGAACAGCGTGGTTATTCAGTACGTGTTGGCCAAACCTGTTACAGTAAAACTGATTATTTGGCTGGAGACGACGCATTGAGAGCCAATGAGTTTCTAGATTTTATTGAAGACGATTCAATTGATGCTGTTTTTTGTACTCGTGGTGGATTTGGAAGTATGAAAATCCTCAGAATGCTTGATTTTGATCTTATCAAAGAAAAGAGAAAACTACTTGTTGGTTTTAGCGATATAACGAGCCTTTTATTGGCCATTTATGCTAAAACAGGTGTTCCAGGAATTTCTGGAATGATGCCTGTTTATCATTTTTCAGCTGATTTTATTCCTAAAAATGAAGAACAGCAATTTTGGTCTCTTGTTGAAACAGGAGAGTTTGAATACGAATTTTCTCAACCTTTAACTAAATTAAACGATGTTGAGGAATTTATTTTTTCTGGACCAATTCTGGCTGGTACACTTTCTTTACTTACAAAACTTTTAGGAACTCCTTATGAACCAAATTTTAACGGTCATATACTCCTAATAGAAGACATTGGCGAGCGTACTCATAAATTGGAAAGTTACTTCGAACATCTATCTTTAAGTGGCGCTTTAAACGATTCAGTGGCCTTGCTATTAGGTGAATTCACACCTGCTGAATCTGAAGAATACTCAGAAGTGCCTAGCCATGAACAACTGATTAATCGTGTTTTTAAAAATTATCGCAAGCCATTTTACTCAAATTTAAATTACGGACATATTCCAAATTTACTGTCTGTAGGGATTGGTTTACCGTTGGAGTTCTCCATTTTAGAAAAAGCATCGGTTAGAACACTTAATAATTTGTTTGAATGAGTAAGAAAAAAATTGTCGTATTAGCTTCTGGCAGCGGTTCAAATTTTCAGTCGATAATTAATTCAGTTGATGCAGGAGAAATCAATGCTGAGATTTCTGGATTTATTACGAATAATCCTAGTGCATCTTCGATTGAACGAGCTAAAAGAGCAGGTATTTCCGCTTTGGTAATTGCTGAAAAATATTTTTCCACTTATGACGAATATGTAGAGAGTTTATTAAAACATCTCGCTCTTTTTGAGGCTGAACTTATTGTTCTTGCTGGGTATATGCGAAAAATACCTATATCCATCATTTCAAAATATGAAGGTAATATCTTGAATATTCACCCTTCTTTATTGCCCAAATTTGGTGGAAAAGGAATGTTTGGAATGCATGTTCATCGTGCAGTAATTGAAGCAGGTGAAAAAGAATCAGGTTGTACGGTTCATCTTGTGACTCAAGAATATGATGAAGGACCCATTTTAGCACAAGCAATTGTTCCCGTTTTAGCAGAGGACACCGCAGAAGAACTTCAAAAAAGAGTGTTAAAAGAAGAACATCGCCTCTACCCTGAAGTATTAAAAAAGTTATGCTCTAACGCTTCATCAAATTGATTTTATTTTACTTAATCATTAACCATAAATATTGATATCTGTGGCACTTAAACCCTTATCAACCCTTCCTAAGCATGCCTTACCTATTAAACGAGCATTGCTTTCTGTATCCGATAAAACCGGAATTATTCAATTAGCTAAAGCTTTATCAGAAAATGGAACTGAACTTATTTCAACCGGTGGAACTGCAGCGGTGATTAAACAAGCTGGAATTCTAGTAAAAGACGTTTCAGAAATTACAGGATTTCCTGAGTGTCTTGATGGCCGAGTTAAAACTTTGCATCCCATGGTTCATGGTGGAATTTTAGCAAGAACTTCGCATCAACCTGATATGGATGAATTAGTAACTTTTGGGATTACGCCAATTGAATTAGTGGTTGTGAATTTATATCCATTCAAAAGCACCATTGAAAAGCCAGGAACAACTTTAGCGACTGCGGTTGAGTTTATTGATATTGGCGGTCCAACTATGGTTCGTGCTTCAGCTAAAAACTTTGCTCACGTTTGTATTTTAACCAATCCAAATCAATACGCAGGCTTTATCGCTGAGTTAAGTAACTCAAAATCAATTTCTTATGAAACAAGATTAGAATTGGGAAGAGCTGCTTTTAATCATACAGCAGCCTATGATTCCGACATTGCAAACTATTTGAATGGGTTAAAATCAGGTGAGGAAATGCCTGATTCTGTTTATGTTTATGGTGATAAAGCTCATGATTTGCGTTACGGTGAAAATCCGCATCAAAAAGCAGGGATTTATGGTAATCCATCATCTTATATAAACTGTTTTCATGGAAAACAACTCAGTTATAACAATTATTTAGACGTTGATGCTGCCCTTCGTCTCATTTCTGATTTTGAAAACGCAGCACCAACTGTTGCTATTTTTAAACATACCGTTCCTTGTGGAGTTGGAACCGCATCAAATGTATTAACCGCTTATGAGAGAGCGTTTTCAGCAGATAAAGTTTCTCCTTTTGGTGGCATTGTAATTGCCAATAAACCACTTGATTTAGAAACAGCTCAAGCTATTGATAAAGTTTTTACTGAAATCGTTATCGCGCCTGAGTTTTCTGTTGAAGCGGAAGAATTGCTAAAGAAAAAAGCGAATCGTCGATTGATAAAGCAATTACGCAGTCTTAAAGGTGATAAATCGGTTCAATTCAAATCCATTTTTGGCGGAGTTTTATATCAACAAGCGGATACGGTTTCTTATTCAGGCGATGCTATTAAAGTTGTAACTAAACGACAGCCAAGCGAAAAAGAATTAGCTGATTTAGTTTTTGCGTGGAAAGTCTGTAAACATGTAAAATCTAACGCAATTGTTTATGCAAAAGATGGGGTAACCACAGGAATTGGAACAGGTCAAACAAGTCGCGTTGATTCCTCTGAACAAGCAATTGCAAAAGCAGAAAAAGAAGGACATGATTTAATAGGATCTGTAATCGCTTCTGATGCGTTTTTCCCATTTTCTGATGGCGTTGAAGCTGCGGCCAAAGCTGGAGTAACAGCAGTAATTCAACCAGGAGGCTCGATACGAGATGAAGAAGTAATTGCAATGGCTGACAAATATAATTTAGCCATGATATTTACAGGCGTAAGACATTTTAGACATTAATAGAAACTACTCGTTTGATAATTGTCAATTGTAAATTGACAATTATCAAACTTATTTAGCATTTTAAGACTGTAGCCTGAGCTTGAATTCAATAAATTGGGGATGAATAATGCCCCTATCAAGACGGAATTTGCCCGTTTCCTTCGAAATTTTTGCCGAGCTGGGTTTGAGGGATTTCAACACTAATCCTAGTTTAAATTTAAACACTCTGATTTAAAGATTTTTAAACGCTTCTGTTTCTAAAATTGAAATTGGTTCTTGTTCCGTTTCATCTTGAACATTAATTACATCAAAATTGCGAATATCGACATAATCGTGAAATTCTTCAGAAGTGTTTATAATTACGCCGCCTAACAAAAATATTTTCTCACAATTAAACTCATTGCGTGACATCTTAATAAGGCGTTTTATTTGCTTATTAATATTATAATAAGCAACTTCTGTAATTTCTCTGTTTGGATTTTCAGCTAGTAGTATCTGATGTTTAAACGGCTTTAAGGTACGTTCTAAAAACACTTGTTGATAATCATACTCCTCCCCAATTGGAACATAGATATCTAAGCCTTCTTCTTCTCTTCTAAAACGATCGAGGGCTAACATTAAGGCTCCACAGCTATTTGTTAATCTTTTTTGTCCAAAACGCCTCATTCGTCCCAATTCGCCTTCGTCAGTTATTCCAATATGTGGCCCATAAAAAATGAATGCATCCCCACCATCAGGAATATGATGTGAATAAGCAACCATTCCTGTAAACCCAGAAAATGGCAAGCCACCTAAACCCCCCATTGAAAATGGACGTTGCAAAACTCTTCTAAAATCAGTTGAAACATTTATGTCATCTGAACAAACAGATGTTGCAAATAACATCTGTTTTAGATTAGACTTATACTCTTTATGTAATAAAGTTAGATAGCTATCGGTAATTTCTTCACCCGTTTTTGCATTCGAATAATGGTCGAGAATCAATCTTTCTATTTCTAAACTCATAGTATTATTGAACTTATTTATAGTTTATTTCTTTATATACATGATGTATTTCATAAAGCATCATTTATATTCGGTTTATAAAAGTATAATTGAATTCATTCATTTTTTAAGCATACTTAGCATTAAAATGCCATTAGAGTTAGTTAAAAGAGATTACCTCAAAAAGCATTATTCCAATTTTAACCCCTCCTCTTCCCATTTGTATTTAATAAATCTATTTTTTTGATACCTTCACTCAATATCAAAAATTATAAAAGCTGAGCTTACTCAAACGTTAAAAATAGAATTGAATAGTCAAGGTATTAACCTTTCTGTTTGTGAACAATATGTTTATTTAAAAGTAGTTTTGAGTAAAATATTCGGCAAATTTGAAGGATTTGGATGAGTGTAAAGTGAAAAAAATAGCTTAATTGAGCTTACCACTTGTTTTGATACTACTTTTAAGCGTTCGATATTAATGTCTCATACGAAAGAAAGAAAGGATTATAAATCACTATTTAATAGTTAATGGCTGAAAATCGACAACATCGACATTCAGGAATGAGTTCAAATTAGATATTCACAAATAATGGTTTCCTCAAAACTTTAAACAAGGCTTTGCATAAAAAGCTTTTCACACATTCATTCCTAGAAACTCGATTCTTATCTTCTGCATCAGAAACAACTAGAAACTACCCAAATCTCAATTTTGTTGATGAGGCTAGTTTTCTCAAACTCTTCTAAAAAAACACCCATCCCAAATGGGCATATTCAAATCTAATAAAATTAGATCAGGTAACTTATTTCCAGATTCACTTACTGAAATTAACTGATCAATTGCTTTTTTCCGTTATCAACAACTAAAATTTTTTCGGCAATATTTAAACTTTCTAGTAGCCAAAGTGCTGTAAAAACATAAATATAATCATCGTAGATAACATAAATAAGCTTAAATTTCATTACAAGTTATAAACATAATAAGATTGAGCGTACTCCGAAAAGTAGTTTTTAACAAGATATTCGTCGAATTTATGGGATTTGGAAGGGTGTAATCCGCAAAAATCGACTTTTCAGAGTTGACTCAAGATTTCAATATAATTACTCAAATTCGGACTTGAACCTTTTGTAAAGTTTATTAATTTTTTAAAAGGTTCAATTTTACAAAAAAATAAATAACAATAATATAAGCGCAAAATATAGTTTTTATTTCACATACGTCATTTCATCATGCTGGGCTCCGACCCAGTATCTCAGCCTAAGAACTTAACCTATACAAAAGAACTGTTTATGGCGTAAAAAGATAGTAAACAGAGATAGCATTTCGGGGTTCTTCAAATCGTGTCGGGGCGCGGGATAACCTTTATTTTGAGAAACCCGTGAAGTTTGCTTAGAAACGAAGTCCGAATTTGAGATAATTAACACACTCTATGTAAATATGGAATAAACTACATCTATCAAGTAAAAAAATGTTTAAACACTAAATACCCTAGCAAAAAAATCAGGGGATTAGATAAAACAGGACGGATTTATTTAAATTGTATTATTCTGATATTCATAACCTAAAATGTTCGATCAATGAAATTACTTTTTATTTTCATTTTAACTTTAATTGGACTCCATTCGTTTCAGCCGATTGAAGCGCAAGTATTTACTCGACAAGATAGTCTGCGTGGCTCCATAACTCCAGAACGTGAATGGTGGGACTTGAATTATTACCGTTTAAGCATTTCTGTTCATCCTGAAGATTCTACAATTTCTGGAACAAATGAAATTTACTTTTCAGCACTTAAAAATGGAAAAATACTTCAAATTGAGTTACAAGAACCGCTAAGAATTGAATCCATTAAACAAGCAGGAAAAACGCTTCAATGGAAAAAGGACGGATATACTTATTTTGTGAATCTAAAAAAAGAAGTTAAATTGGGAACGAAAAGCAGTATTATTATTACCTATACGGGAAAACCAGTAATTAGTAAAATGCCGCCTTGGGATGGCGGATTTACATGGAAATACGATACAAATGGAAAACCGTTTATAGCGACTTCTGTACAGGGTGAAGGTGCAAGTCTGTGGTGGCCAAACAAAGACCACATGTATGATGAAGTGGATAGTATGAGTATTTCTTTAACTGTACCGAAAGGTTTAATTGGTGTTTCTAACGGTCGACTTCGTTCCAAAACTGTTTTAGTAGACAGTTCAGTTACCTTTCTATGGCATGTTTCAAATCCGATAAATAATTATGGAGTAAATGTTAATATTGGTGATTATGTTCATTTCGGTGAAAAATATACTGGAGAGAAAGGGGAATTAGATTGTGATTATTGGGTTTTAAGCTCTGATTTAGAAAAAGCGAAAATTCAATTTAAAGATGCTAAAAGAACATTAGAAGCGCTTGAGCATTGGTTTGGTCCATATCCGTTTTATGAAGACAGTTATAAACTAGTTCAAGTTCCTTATTTAGGAATGGAACATCAAAGTTCGGTTACCTATGGAAATGGATTTAAAAATGGCTACCGAGGCACCGACTTAAGTAAAACAGGCTGGGGCTTAGAATTTGATTTCATTATTGTTCATGAGTCAGGTCACGAGTGGTTTGCTAACAATATTACCTATAAAGATATGGCAGACATGTGGATACACGAGAGTTTTACCAATTACTCAGAGAGTTTATTTTTAGAGTATTTCTACGGAAAAAATGCAGGGTATGAATATGTTAGAGGTTTAAGAAAACGAATTTCAAATGACAAGACGATAATTGCTCCCTATAATGTGAATACTTCAGGTTCAGGTGATATGTATTATAAAGGGGCAAACATGCTTCATACTATTAGACAATTGGTCCCTTCTGATTCTATTTGGAGAGCAATGCTTAGAGGTTTAAACAAAGAGTTTTATCACAAAACCGTACAAACAGAAGAAATTGAATCCTATATTAGCAAAACGTTAAATTTGAAACTTGATAAAATATTTGATCAGTATCTAAGAGATATACGCATTCCTGTTTTACAGTATTATTTTCAAGATAAAACGGTTTTTTATAGATGGAATCAAACGGTGAAGGGTTTTGAATTACCGATTCAAACAACCATCAACGATTCAACATTTTTGATTAAACCAACCGCAGCTTGGAACTTTGTTCAAACAGAATATGAAAAAAAACCTATTATATCTTTTGACCCGAATTTTTATATAACACCGATGGATTTAAGTGTAGAAAGCAGTTTCAAAAAGAAAAACGAATAAGTTGGTAGATTTTAAATAAGATAGTCGACTTAAACAAAATGCCCATTTCAGCTAAACAAATAAGTTATTTTTACAACTATTAATAGCGTTTTTATTAAGCAAGTTGAAGTTACGCTAAGTCTGAAATCCGAATTTGTGAAAAAGCTTAATCTTACTTTTAAAATTAGTTTTCAGTACTCTAATCAGCATGTTACACGATTTGATTGGGTTTAAAACGAAAATAATCGAATTTTAAGAGAGGACACAAGTTTATATTATCTTACAATTTGATGAATGAGCTAACATCAAAAGTAGTTTTCAGCAACATTTTCGATGAATTCGAAGAATTTGTAAGAGTTTAAACCGAAAATATCGACTTTTTAGAGTAGGCTTATAAATAATTAGTTCAAATTGTAGTTCAACTATCTCACTTCAACATTTAATTTATAAATCAGATTCAGTTCTCTTCAATCAAATCCATATTTTATTATTTGTTATAATTAAGAACGGAAACTTTCAAAAAAATAGCATTGATTTATTCATTTTGTATAGCCCGAATTTGAGTTTTTAGGTGAATAATAACTTCGATTCGTACTAAAGACTGAATCAGATTAATTTATTTCAAAAATGTAGGTAAACATAACTGCAATCTGTAAATTATAGTTCTACTTCTGATAAAAAAGAAAACTATGTATTCACTTGAAAATGATTTACTTAAAGCGACATTTAAACCACGCTGTGGTGAGCTTTCATCCCTAATTAATAAAGCTACAGGAATTGAGCATATTTGGTCCGCTAATCCAACGATTTGGCCATGGCATGCTCCCATTCTATTTCCAATAGTCGGAAGCCTAAAAGATGATACCTTATTTGCAGAAGGAAAATCTTATTTTTTATCAAGACATGGTTTTTTTAGAAACTCAATTCCAATTGTTGAAAATCATACCGAAAGGAGTATTACTTTTTTATTGTTAAGTGATGCTCAAACTCTTGAAGTGTACCCTTATGAATTTGAATGCAGAGTTCGGTTTACTCTTTTAGACCATTCCATAAAACAAGAATTTTTAGTTAAAAATACAGATTCAAAAAGAATTTATTTTGCCATTGGTGGGCATCCTGCCTTTACTGTTCCTTTTACTGATTCAGAATCCTACTCAGATTATTATCTCGAATTTGAACGCGCTGAACGCTTAGATCGAAGTATGTTATCAACTAAAGGGTTATTCACAGACGAAATTGAACCTGTTTTAGTAAGTGGAAATATCATTCCGCTTTCTTACACTTTATTTAATAATGATGCGCTTGTTTTCAAATCAATAGTTTCAAGAAGCGTAACAATTCGTTCAAAATCGCACACCGCTTCATTAAAAGTTGAATTCAAAGATTTCCCATATTTAGGTCTTTGGGCAAAGCCTAATGCTAATTTTGTTTGTATTGAACCCTGGATTGGCTGTGCCGATTCTGAAAAAGGACATGTTGATATTCGTAATAAAGAATTGGTTCAAGATCTTTTACCAGGTGAAGATTTTTTGGCTTCGTTTACAATTAGTGTGATTTAACTACGAACCTGAGTTCGAGGTAAGCAATTAGAATAACTCAGGTAAAATTAAATTCGTCCCTTAGGTTTAATAAAGCGATTTGGAAAGGGTTTTGCTAGAAAATAAGGACTTAAAAAAAGCGCACAGTTTACAGAATGATACAGGCGCAAATTACTCGCCTAAGTACGTCTTATAGTATAATTTTATCCTGTATCAATTCATGCAGGGCTCTGAGCCAGCAACTCTACTTAGCTTCGTATAAATTAAAGATGTAATAGCTAAGTAAATGCGAGTTCACCATTGCTTATTCTAATTTTTGATTAAATCATTAAACTAATCATTAACACGAACTCAGGTTACTAAAAATTTGATTCTTATCAAATTGAAAACTAGAAATAGAATTAACCTGAATTCAAATAGGATATCAACGTTTGTGAAAAAAAACCAGCGTGAGTTCAATCTATTCTAAATATAATATCACCTAAGCTGTTATTATCTATGAGAATTTTGCTTAAATAGCTACTTAAACATAATTTTCATAACTGAATTTCCTGAAATTAAATGATAATCAGGTCATCAATGAAGTCCATGATTGAGACCTGAATGTATGATTAGAAATACGTTTGAAAACTCAGATAATTAACCATCCTAGAACAACTTTTTTTTATATCATTGAGAATAGTCCGAAAAGTAGTTTTTTGCAAACTATTCGTCGAATTCGTAGGATTTTGAAGGGTGAAAACCGAAAGAATCGACTTTTTGGAGTGGACACATCTTTGAAAAATTTTATGCTATTCATCGAATCCCAGAGTCTTTATAAAACTAATCAACTTTACATTAATCTATTTAAAATCTAAGTTAAAAATCTATGTTAAAACGAATTTCTTTTGTACTCCTAGTCGTTTTCTATTTTACTGCTGGCTTGAATCATTTTCGCGATCCCGAGTTTTACTTAAAACTTATTCCACCTTATTTACCCTTTCATGATTGGATAAATATACTTGCAGGAATTTTTGAAATTGGATTTTCAGTTCTTCTTATTAATACTAAAACAAGAAATTGGGCTGTTTATGGTATCATAGCTATGTTAATTGCCTTTATTCCTTCGCATATTTACGCAATCGGAATAAATGAATTTTGGTTTGGTTCAGTTTTAGTACCTAAAAGTATCATTTGGGCTCGTTTACTTATTATTCATCCTTTGCTAATTATTTGGGTTTGGATTCATCGGGTAAAAAAGAGAATTTAACAATATGAGTTCTTGACATAAATTTTCCCATTTTTTTGGAATCCACAGGAAAAAACTAAGGAAAACGCCATTTCCCTTCGGTATCATTGTTACTCACAAAGCACCAAGTAGCGAAAATAAATTCTCCAAATAAACACCCAATTGAGCATGGATTCCTACCTAAATCTTTTTAGATGCCTACGATCTATTTATAATGCTTTGCTTGATTTTATATCTGTTTTCACATTTATTTTTTGTCTCGAAATCAAATTAATCGCTTAAAAAGGTATCCCAAAGCTAAATCCAGTAACCATTCTAATCTCTTGATTCTGAGACAGTTCAAAGTTTTTCAATTTAATAGTAAAGTAGCCATCGAATGCCGATATAATATGATTTAAGATAATCAAGGATGTTAATCGTGAAGCTGTTCTTAAACTATTGTTAAAATTAGTGGATTTATCCGATGCTTCTTGAAATTGACTGGACATATCTTGTAACGTCCACGTAATTGTTTCAATTGAAGTGTTAAAATCGCCCCAACCTGGCCCAAATTGAAAGTACTTTGCTACTAATTCATAATACTGTTGTGAACCATAATTGGGTAAAGGGTGCGAAAAACTTGTCGAAGCCGAATTCCATGAATTCTTTTGATATCTTGTTTCACTTTCTAAATCTCTCAATTTAGTTAAATCAATTTTTTCCCAATCTGATCGCCCAAAACCAAAAACTCCAACAGATATACTTGTATTAGCTGTCGCTAAATCATTTATTGTCAACGGATTATTCTGATATTCTGGATTATAGCGATTGTTATAGTCAACTACATATTCAGCGTATTTTTGAACACTCCAATTTTGATCAATAAAATTTCTATACGCTTTTTCACCATCACGACCTTCATTCAAATACAATTGATGAGTGAGGATAATTCCAGCTTCTGCAATGATATACACAGCAGATCTAATCCATTTTTCGTTCACTGCTTGTGAAAATCCTGGTAATACTAATGAGCCAAAAAATGCTGCGCCAGGTTTTGTTCTGAAGGTATCAAACAATTTACTAATCGGTTTACTATTAGTATCAAACTCCGAATTGTACAAACTGCTTAGTTTTTGGTATTCAGGAAATGTAGAATAATATGAAAATTCAACTTGTGCATTAATTTGTGTTGTAAAACAAATCACAACACAAAGTGCCGAGATACTTAGTTGAATTCTAGTACTAATTGGTTTCGAAAACGAAAGGGTTCTAGTTTTCTTTATCATCTAAATTAAACATATTAAAGTGTACCTGTTTTCTAAGTTGACAACTTACATCTCAAAATCGAACAATAAGCCAAAATGGAATAACCATTCTCGACCATATTGAACTCGATTACCTGTGCCAGAAGTGATAAATTCATCCGGTAAAGAAATACTGAATTGATCAAATCCATAACTACTACTTATAAAGAATTTTGTTGGAAACAGATAATTCGTATTAAAACTAAATCGTAGTTCTGCACCAATTCCAGTTTTAAGTCTATTATTAACCGATAATGGTCCGCCCCAACCGTTTCCAGCCTCCATAAAAAAACGCATAAAAACTTTATCTAAAGAATACCTACTTACTTGTTTATTTAAATGAGTCAGAATCGGAATATTCCAAGAAAGTGTAGAATAAGCCGTAGTACTACCTCCTAAAGCAAAAAAAGAATAGGATCGCATACCAATAAGTCCACCAACGTAATCCAAGAAGAAAAACTCATCTTGTTTGTTTAAATAACTGAAAAATCTAGAATTTATGCTCAAAAAATGCGGACCTAATTTAAATCCGTATCGCCCTTTTATCTCAACCGACTGATTATTGAAATTATTGTAAACTGGCAACAACAAACCATCTTCTAATTTATACCGATCCAATAATTCACTTGGCTGATACATATAGCGTATATATCCTTTAAATCCTTGTGGTGCAACATCATCGTGAACATGATACAAATCAGTGTTCAAATAAAAGGTTGAATTAATACTTCTACCACGATAATATTGAGAAGTGGATGAAGCTAATACCTGTTTATATTCCCTTGAAAAGAATGGGTTTATGGTTACTTGATAGGGAGTATATTGCAAGCCTAATTCAAGCATCGAAAAACGATTTATTTTACTTCTTAAGTACAAATCGGCTTCCCAAATATTGAATGCAATATCAGCGTTTGTGGTGTCTGGCAAACAGGAAACACAAGGAAATTCTTCGAAACTTATTCCGTTTGGAACATTTCTTCTCAAATTATACATTTCAACGGAAATAGTTGGAGACCAATGTGTTTTAATAAACGGAAGACCTTGATATTCAGCCATAAAAAATAAATCTCGATCTAGATTTACTAAGCGACTTGGTGTAAAGAAGTCATTTAAGCCATCACTTGTAACAGAACCAAGACCAAACATTAAACCTGCATAAATGGTTAAGCGATCAATGACTTCTCGAGATGCCATATAAGCCCCAACTTTTGTGTCTCGCCACAGATTGCCAGCAAGTCCACCAACTTTGCCTTCAATAAATAATCGACCATTTGCCCCATTAGGAGTAGTATAATTATCGAATCGTACTAATGGAAATACACTTAGCTTGGTAAAATCATTTTGATAAGCCTGATAAGATCGGTTTTCTGACGCATTTTTAGACTTAATTACGATATCTTTTTGCTGTGTTTCTCTTCGACCTCTTGCAAATAATGGCAATTCATTTATATCTGAATCATCAAAATCATTTAAATAAGAGTAATCGACTTCTTCTATATCATAATTTTTGGCCAAAATGGGTCGATAACTACTCTCTAAGTCTTGATTTTTGTCAATGGGTACAAGTGCTAATTTATACCCATCTTCATGATAAGAAATGTAGGCTAAACTATTGTTAAATATAGGCTCTGCCATAAATGCGCCACCAATAACAGAAGTTAATTTTGTTACTTCTTGATACTCAAAATCGAACTCAAACACATTAAATATTCCATCAGGATTGGCAGAATAATAAAACCCCGATCCGTCTTCTTTCCATTTTGGATCTCTGTAATCAGTTTTATTGTTCATTAAAACCGTATCAATTTTCATTGATTCTAGATCTAACTTTAAAATCCCACGTTGAAACAAATCAGAATAAGCAAATAAAATTTGCCTTTTTTGAGCATTCCATTTTGGAGAAAAGACTTGTTCGCCAGCTGAATAATTAGTTAATGCAGTAATTGAAGTATCTGTACGATTAAATAAAACTAGATTTTGAGTCCCGTCTCTTCTTGTAATAGCAATTAATGAATCGTAAGAAACCCATTCAGGGTCAGACATTCTTGCATTATGGGTGAGGCGAAATTCCTTTTTATAATTAAAATTGTATTCAAAAATATCTAAATATTCTTCACCAGTTCTACTTAAATCTAATCGAGAATAAACAACTGAATTTCCATCTGGTGAAAAGGAAAATGAACTATTTCCAATCATTAGTTTAGAACTCGCATCATGTCCACAACTCATGGTATGTTGATGTTCGCCAAACCACTCATTTTGCTCAAATACTTTCGCTAATTGGGTCTCACCTGTTTTGATATCATAAAAATATAATTTAACCCTTCCGAAATCGTAGCCTTTATTGCTTAAATAAGCTATTTGATTGTGTCCTGGACGTTTTACAGGATGAAAATTAAAAAATCCTTTTTCTTCAATCAGTTTTTCCTCTGAGAAATTTACTCCAGATAACTGTTTTTCATACGATTGTTTTAAGTCATTTACCCATTGTTTGTGCAATTCATAACCGTCTGTTCCTGTAGCAATTTTAATCGCTTCTGCTACATTATTTACGCTTTTGCTTGATAGCGCATTCGATATATTTTTAAGCGATTTTTCGCCAAATTTATTGGCGATCCAAATACTAAACGCAAAACCATGATTATAAATCGTTTCACGTTCAAGACTCGTTTTTGATGAAAAAGTACCCATTTGATCTAAAGTCATGGCTTGAGTTTTCATAATACGAGTACGCAAAATCATATCTCTATGAGAATCCCATTCATCATACGCTAAGCTAGAACGTTGATATTGGGCAGTTCCCTCAGCAAGCCAAGCTGGGACACTAACACCAGCAAAGGGAACTGTCATAATTCCATTCGGGAAACCATATAACACATCTGGGCGACGAACTTCTTCATAATTCAACCATTGAACATACGCCGCAGGATAACGGCGATCCGATTTCATGGACGCTTGAATTTGAATGATGTGTGTAAATTCGTGCGTAATTACATTTCTCAGCCAATTATGTGTACCTCGAAGTGGAGTGTCTAAGGCTGGAATCCAAATATCAATTTTATTATCAAAAAAGTAAGCGGCACCGTTTGAATAATCTTCTCGGTCTTTTAAAACTATGCTGACTTTTGTATTTGGTTCATGCTCATATAATTCGGTAATGGGCTTATAAACTTCTTCTGCAATTCGGGAAACCACTTGAGCTGAACGACTATTTCCTTCTTGAAAATGAATTTTAAAGTGATTACTTTCTATGGTTAACCATTTCAAATGATTATAAGAATAACCGTAAAAACGCAAATCGGCCTGTGCATTTACTTTATATACTGCCATAGAAAACATCTGTAGCAAGCTAATGAATAGCAATAACCTCAAATTGAGCATATTTTTAAATGATTTTCTTATCATCTCAATGCTCCACCATCATTTTAACAATTTTAGAATCTGTCTCTCCTGATTTCTTCGCTTGAATACGAACATAATACAAACCGCTGCCCCAAGTTGAGGTATTCAATAAAATCTCTTCAGGCGTTTTCCCTTTTGATGTGAGTTTATTTTCCCACACTTTTTTTCCACTTATGGTGAATAGGTCGATTATTATTTCAGCTTCATCTCGTGTTGCATAACGCAAATGAGTTTCTTCGTTTGCAGGATTTGGCCAATTATAGGTTTCAGAAGTATTTAAAAGATTATTTGTATTTACAAAATCGTTATTCTCGCTTAAAGTTGAAACTCGCTTTCCATCACTTCTAAAATGAGATGAAAAATGAGCGCTTCCACTTTCTGAGAAAATCCAGCTTTGTATCGTTCCATTTGTGTGAACAACCCATAATCGATTTGAAGCAAAAATTGGACTAATTGGAGTTTCTCCTGAATGTACGGTTCCAGCTGGAATTGGAAATCCATCAACTAACACAAATTTGGAATCGTAGGCATAAATTGAATAAGCCAAAGAGTCTTTTGCCATAAAGACAATCTCTTGAGACTCATCTCCATTTAAATCAATGAATAGTGGTGTTCCTAAAATGGTTTTTACAAGTATTGAAAATGGAAAATATGCAGCTATTGTACCATTGGAATACAAGCCATTTAAGTCTCCAGAATCTGTACTGCTTACGGCAAAAAAATTAGGACTATCGTTTTTTATCGTTACGGACCAATCACTGTGAACTGTTCTAATCTCATTTTCTATATCCTCATTAACGAAATGAGTACTATTGTCGGTTCTAAGCTGCCAAATAGTAGAGCTTCCAATCGAAATCCCTTTTAAGCTAATAGTTGAGCTGAATTGTGCGCCTGAAGGAATTGAATAGGAACCACCAGTAAAACTCAACACATTAGACCTCAAAGTCGCTTGTTTACCATTTACTAGTGCAGAAGTAAGGTCATCTTTTGAAGTATTTGTAATCAATAAACCATCTCCCGGGTTTATCATATAACTACTCATTTCAATATCAATCATTGAATTAGTTATTGAAATTCCTGAAGTCAGTGAAGTTGGCAAACTTGTTGTCCAATTTTTCTGCCAATTATTAGATAACCAAGAATAGGATTCAATCTCAGTATCGCTAATTGCAACTATTAACTGGTTTTGATAAACAATAGGTTGCCTAAATACACTATTGGTAATCCGAAAAGACGTTTCTGAGATGGAAGGTTCAAATGGTAATGCTGATAAACCTGATTCCGAAGGAATAATCAAAAACGAATCTGCAGAAGCAACATAAAACAGTGGTTCTCTAGGATAAACGGCATTCGTTTCAATAAGAAACGTGTTGTTTACGTTTCTGTTTATAAACCTAGTATCTAAAATTAATTCTCCTACAAAAGGACGAATTTTAAAAGAACTGACTGGTGCATTTGCCGAAAAATCATAGAGTTCAATAGGATTATAAGAACCAGAATTTGTTTTCGTTGAAGGTCTGGTATCTGGAGCAAATCGATTCTCATATACACGAATAGAATCGCCACGTTCGGTAATTACTGTATAATTATTCCCACTCCACCAAAAATCAAAGGCGGTTCCGCCCACTACATTTGATAAAAAAATATTATTCGTTGCATTTCCAATATCTTGTGCGCCATCGGCTTCTACCAAAAAAACACCTCTTCTCCCAGAATTTGCATTTACACGATTTTGACCAATTTGTGAATTGATTACTGATTCATCAATATGCCAAATTAACATTCCACCATTCAATAAACGATCATCTGCTGTTCTGTATTTGCCATCATTTCCAGCATCTAAGCCACCAGGCAAAGCCCAATCATAGTTTGATACTTCAGTAATTACACCTTTTGGTAAAACCATTAATAAACTATCGGAATCCTCGCCAGTAAAACGAGTATCGTTCGAAGTAAACGTTTTCGAAATTTTAATTCCATTTGCTTGCTGAACAGTTATCGTGATGCCAGTTGCTGCTGGGTTACGATGTCTATTTTCAATTAAAAAATATTCATCGGCATTAATTAAAACCTTAGCCATTCCGTTATTGGGGCTCAGACTCACCGCAGACAAATTAATAGGACTTGCTTCATCATGATTTACGTCAATTGCAGAATCCCATTCCATATAATAGCGTTCCCAAGCCGAAGGAAGTGGAGGAAATAAACCGAAATACGCAAAAAATCCTTCAGGATCCATTAAACCAAAACGACCAATTGCACTTGAACCCGTTTGTGTGTTGTACAAATCTGGCAAACCAATGTGATTTCCAGCTACAGCCGTTACAAATCCATTTATAGCTAATTGAAGAATATATTCTTCTTCTAAAAAAGAACCTGTTCTAGATTGTGTTTCAGGTAAAATTCCAGTGTTTTTTACCGAAAATCCTTTAACAGAATACCCATTAAAAGCGGCATTGCCTGTTAAACTTCTAATTCCATTTAGATTTAAGTATAAGGAAGGAATATCTTGAGGTGTTCTATCTAATGTGGTATTTAAAAAATCGAAATCACGACCTGCACCAGCATGAAATAAAATAAACAAGGTGTTATTATCCCAATTAGCTGTACTTACAGTTGCATCAGCATGTACTTTTTCCCATGTATCTTTTAATAAATAACCCAATTTATAATTCTGGCTATCATCTTCTCCCGTTGGCGAATAAAAAGCCATTTCTTCATCTAATCGATAAACTGTAGGTAAAACTTCTGAACTAACTGATAATCTATTTTTTGAAGCCGTTTCGAAATAGTGTTTTACGAACGCTAAATGAGCCTCGAAATAGGCCTGATTATGAGGTAGGGGATCTATTTTTACAGATGTTGTATCAAGATAGTCGGGATTAAATGTTCCATTCCCAGTAGTAAATCGATTCGAATCTGGCTGAAACTCAACCATTATAGCCACAATATGCAAATTACCCCTATTGATTTTAGCATTATTAACCGCCATTCTTTGTTCACTGAACGATTTCTTCCAAGAATCAATCTTTATGGTTGAAAAAAATTCTTTTGAATGTTGAGCCGAAAGAGAACACACAGTGACTAAAATCAAAATAAAAGGGGAAATCAACTTCAAGCTGATATCCCTTTTTAAACGTATAATCATGAATTAAAGGATTGAATAGTTATTATACCGATGCTTACTTAACTTATTTAAAATCAACTAACAATGAAAAACGTACCGTGTTTGCCAAAGGGTGATTTTCTTCAAGTGTATAAATGTAACTAAAATCGATTCCGAAAATATCGTAGCGTAAACCCGCGCCAAAAGTCAAGAATTGTCTGTTCCCATTTTTTGGGGCTTCATAGAAATAACCGCCACGGAAAGCGAATAAATCATCGTACCAATATTCCATACCGACACCGTAAACTAATTGATCAGTAAGCGTCAAGGTCTCTCCATCATTATTTTCAACTGAATCCCAAGCTGTAAATAAAGCTACATAAGCCGGAGTAACATTATTTATCGTAGTAAATTTAGTTGAATCACTTGGATCAGAATAAACGGTTTCAACTGTTTTTCTTGCCATTAATTTGGACACATCTCCTGCAAGTGTAATTTTATTATATCCATCAGGATCTAATTCGGTTGTAAATGCGAAACCAGCTCTTAAAGTAGCAGGAATCGGATCTTGTTGATCCGCATCAGTATATTGAATAGCTGTTCCTAAATTAGCCGCATTTAAACCAAAATTGAAATTGGCACGATTTCCCAATAAATCAAACTGATTACTTTTGTACATAAAACCAAGATCGAAAGCAATACTTGTTCCAGCACTTGCTTGTACTTGATTTGACACTAAGGTTCCATCAGGCACTAGACTTGAATAAATGGCTCTAAGTCCTAAACCTGTTGCAAGGTTTTTATTAATTACAAAACCATAGGATAAACCAACTGCTACATCATACGAACGAAATGTTCCAATTACGTTGCCTTGTTCATCCGTTTGAGTTTGTTCACCTAAATTCAAAAAGGTAATATGACCACCAACTGTTCCAATTCCTTCTATGTAGTATTTACCAACTAAATAATCGTAAAATAAACCTGCATTAAATTGTGGTAGCCAATTAGCGTGAGTAATCGAAATTTGAGTTCCTGTTTGAAAAGCTAAACCAGCAGGGTTCCAAAATACTGCCGATGCATTATCTGCAATAGCCACATTTGCATTTCCCATACCCGCACCTCTTGAGTCCGGTTCAATCTGTAAAAAAGGAACAGCAGCTAAACCAGGCTGAGCTTTTACTTGTTGTGTGTAGATTCCCATTAAGGCAACAGATGTGAGGATCAAATTGGATAGTTTCATTAAGTTTTTCATTGATCGTTATGTTCAGTTTATAATGACTATTTTTTCTATACGTTCTTTTGTTTTATTGCCAAGCGGTGTATCAACTTTAATTCTAACGTGATACAAATAGGTTCCGGTTGCTAATTTATCTCCGTCTCTGTCTTTTCCATCCCAATCTATGGTAATAAATGGACTATTGGTAACGAAATCAGGCTCTGAAATATGGTACACAGGTTTTCCGCTAAGGGTATAAACACGAATCAATACCGACATAGGAATGCCTGGTTGATTATGTTCAATTACAAACTTTGTTTTAGAGTGCATTGGGTTGGGATAATTATACACATTGCGAATGACTAGCTCGTCTGAATTAGTAACTGTAAATTGAACACTTTGTTCGCTTGGATTATTAAAAATATCCCAAGCACGAACAGACAATTCATAATCACCTTCGTCTAATGACTCAAATTCATAGCGAGCTTCACCTTTTCTAAAATTATCTAAGTCTGTGGTGAAATATTCGTTTAAAACGAAAGTTTTTTCTGTTTCGCCCACTTTTTTTAATCTTGCCGTTAATTCATGACCTATCCCACTAGCTGCGGTATTAATTCCTGAGGGATCATCTACTTTAACAATGAGATTTGGCGTATTATTTACAATGGCACCTTGAATGAAACTTTCATCATTAACTGTTAGCTCAATGGTTGGACCAGAGCCATCATTTTGGAAAGAACCATTTATCCCTGTAACAGAAATACGGCTAAATGCCCCAGTTGCATCCATATTTTCTTCACTTGCATAGAGTAATATTTTCCCAACTCCACCCGTAAACCCTAAATCTTTGGGAAGGATAAACGAAGCTGAAAACATTCCGTTCGAAACAGTTGCTCGTCCATTAAATAGAATATCGTTTTGAAGAAAATAACCACAATCTGGCATGTAACAGTTCCATCTATCGGTTGGTAAACTTACAAATCGCCTAGCATCTCTAACTTGAACGAATACTTCTCCATTAAAATTTGCATCAATTATATTTAATTGATTTAAAACTTCACCACTAATTTGAACTTCTTCTAAAGAATTAATTCCTATAACTACTGTGCTAGGTACTGGGTTGGAATTAATGGAAGTGACTCTCATTTGTTTTTTAGGCAATGCAAGGCGTGTGGCAGGATCACCCAATAAAATAAATCTTCTGCTATTATCTGATGGCCCAACACTACCCGTTACTTTTGTAATCTGATAAATATCGCCAAGTCTTCGAGGTAAATTAGTTTCTGGTTCTCTAGTTGACATTACTTGCGTAAGCACTCTATTTAACCCAAAATTATATGAATTTGCACTTGATGAAGTAAATACAACACGAGTTGTAGTTAGCGCTGCAACAGCTCCACCTTTATCATGTAGGATTAATTTTTCTGCACCAGACTGATCTAAATTATCATCAAACCGACCAAATGAACACGTTGCCGTTACAAAAATGGTTAGTTTGTCAGCATTTACTAGATCTGGAATCATCTCAGATGTAAAGAATCGTTCATCAGCTAAAATATTTTCGGCACCATGACCTGAATAATTAATAACTAAAGTTCCATTATTTATGGTGTTAATTAAATCACGACTTGCTAAAGGAATTCTACGACCGGCAGCAGTATTTTCAACAGGATAATCGAATAAATATATTTTTTTTAGATGAATTCCACTATTATCTGTGTCAATAATAGCAGCCGTTGAGTCTGCATTTAGCACATGTAAATCTCTATTTCTATCCGTATCAGGGAAATCGTCGTCAGCGGCAAAGGTAAATACTGTTTTCCAATCACCAAACCGATCTGGATTCGTATCATAACTAATAATTTTGTCCACAACCGTTTTTGCTTCATCGAGCGTTTGTACTGGAATGCGCCCAACACCAATATCTAGTAACTCACTTTGTGATGACCAAGCTCCTTCATTTGGATCTAAAAGACCAAAAAAATCATCACTACCAAAGCTTCCAGTCCGATTTACAAATTCCATAGACTGATAGGTAAATACCAAATTTTCAATCTTATTTCCTTCTTGAATTCCTTTGTAATCAAAACTTGTATCACCAAAAAGTAATAAATACTTCGGAATCTCTTCAGTATTATGAGCTCTGTTGTAAAAATGAAGAACTAATTTACGAAGGGCCATTATATCTGGAGTTCCACCTGAAAATTCATTAAAAACTTGATTTTGCGTTACAACTAAAGGAATTAAACCATCATTTTCTTTTCTAAACTCTGCTAATCGTTGCGCCTCTTCTAAAAGTGATCCATCAGTTATAATTAAGTAATTAGCATGTTCTATTGTTCCACTTATATTCTGATTTTCAACACGTTTAATGGAGCTTGGTTTTAAATAAGATGATTGAGCTAAAATTCGACTTAGTGGGTTTGGATAATACACTAGACTATAATTACTAGCTTCTTCATTAACATTCAATTGTTTTGGTGAATAAGGGTCTGTTGCATCTATCACAATTGGTTTTGTAGAAAAACTACTTAATAAGAATTTAACAGGTTGATTGATATTGAAACCTGAAGGTGGGAAAAAACGTAATCGGTCTCGTTCTGCACTTAAGGTTCTTTGTAATTCGATATCAATAAAATCAACCCAACCCGTTGCACCTTGAGCGGAATTTCCAAATTGCGTTTCAAGTTTTAAAATTCCATTTATTAATGAAACTCCTGAAATAATCTGCTTAAAATCTCTAAAATTAGCAGAGTTTCCCGTATCTCCATTTAATTCTGAAATTCGAGTTACCTGAATATCTCCTGCACTTTTTCCATTCACTAAAGTAGTAAAAACGGAATTACTTGTACTCTTTGCATAATATCTGACAGTAACCATTAAATCACTATTCGTTTTAAAACCTGAAATAGTATCTGTTACTATAGTTTGATTACTTGCAAAAGACTCCGAACTAAACACCTGACCAAGCCACTGTCTGCCAGAACGAACTCTTTGTTCTGTTTTATATAACTCTTCTTCTTTAAAAATATGATCGGTGAATTCAGTAACCGTTTGCGAAGATGTTAAACCTGAATTTGCCAAACTCATTCGTTGGCCATTTTCAGTTCCAATTGTTACAAACAGATACGTTGAATTGGAATAATAGTGCATACCATGGCTAAATTGATAATTCCCGTTTGAAAGAAGATTTCTCTTTGAAGAATAAGCATGATTACCAAAAAAATAAATCCGGTCAGAATCGTCAATAACACCATTTTCTTCACCTGAAACAATTATGGGAATTTGCTTAAAGGATTGATAAGAATCACTGTTTTTTTCTGGAATCATTAATCCATCAAAACCCCAAACTTGAATTTTTCTTGGATCAATGCCAGCAATGGTTAAACCTGCAGTTGTTAATTGTTCAGGTGTAATTTCATAAATCCCCTGTTCAGCCAACTCTAATTTTACCCAAGAACCAGTTGACAAGGGATGATTTTCAATTTCAAGACTGCTTGTTTGTTTTTGTAGCGTCTTATGCACCTTAAACTTTAAATACTGAGTAATATATTCTGTATTTCCAACTACACGACTTTGATAAATTTTAAACCGTGAAACTTGTTGTTTTTTAACAACACCACCTCCAATAAATTGAATAACAGGCACTAATGTAGAATCAGTATAGCTTTTGTAAACCGTTCGCTGAACAAATTTTTGCTCAAGCACTTGATACGGCGAATCTTGCTGTTGAATAGTTAAGGTAATATCAAAAGGGGCGCCTGAAAATAAACTATCATTTCGAAGTACATACACCTCAAAATCAGAATTTGATTCCAATTTGACCAAAGTTTGTGCGTAACTTACAAAGTTAAACAAAACTAGAAGTAAACTAATTAAGACTTTTCGCGACAATTTTAATTGATATTAAGTTTGATACTCAGTTTTATGAGAGAAAGAGAAGTATTAGAGTACAGTAGCAGTAGTCGCGATAAATATTATATTTGTTAATCTGATTATAATTTGAGTTAAATCTACACTATTTCTCTTTGAAATGTCAAGTGTTTTATTACACTCTTTTAATTGATTTTAAAACTTATTCTAAATTTGCGTAGAGTCGATAAATCGATTAAATCGATTTATCCCATACAAATAATGGCACTACCAATCATTTTTTGCTAAAAACTACCTATCGTATTTAACTCACAAGTAAAAAGGCGACAAATTTCTTTATCGCCTTAAAGTTCAATTAATGTTACTTTAAACGAAACAAGGTTTATAAAACTTCGAGAACCATAGCAGAGGCACCGCCACCACCGTTACAAATAGCTGCGCAGCCATATTTTCCACCTGTTCTCTTGAGTGCATAAATCAAAGAAACTAAAATTCTTGCACCAGAACAACCAATTGGATGCCCGATAGAAACAGCGCCACCCTGAATGTTTACTTTATTTGCATCTAATCCAAGTAATTGATTATTTGCTAAAACTACAACGGAAAATGCTTCATTAATTTCAAATAAATCCATATCCGCTATCGTTTTTCCTGCTCTTTTAAGTGCTATTGGCATGGCTTCAGCCGGTGCAGTTGTAAACCACTCTGAGGCCTTTGCAGCACTTGCTTGCCCTAGAATTCTTGCTAATGGTTTTAAGCCTAATTCATTTGCTTTTTCCTCAGACATTACCAGAAGTGCAGCAGAACCATCATTTATTGAACTTGCATTAGCCGCTGTAATTGTACCATCTTTTTTAAATGCAGGTTTTAAAGAAGGAATTTTAGAAAAATTGACTTTACTCAATTCTTCATCTTCTTCAATCATAGTAATAGTACCTTTTCGGTCAGTTATTTTTACATGGAACATTTCGTCATTGAACCAACCGTTTTTGCTTGCTTCTATACTTTTTTTATACGAATCAATCGCAAAGGCATCTTGATCTTCTCTTGAGATTTTGCATTCTTCAGCACATAATTCGCCAGCATTTCCCATGTGATAATCTTTGTACACATCCCAAAGTCCATCTTTTATAATACCATCTTGAACTTCAGAATGACCTAAACGAGCGCCATTTCTCATTTTTGGCAAGTAATAAGGAACATTACTCATGCTCTCCATTCCACCTGCAATAATAATTTCAGCTTCACCCGAAATTATTTGATTTGCGGCGTACATAACCGCTTTCATTCCTGATGCACAAACTTTATTTACTGTTGTGGATGGCGTTTTTTCTGGTAAACCAGCTTTTAGAGCTGCTTGCCTTGCTGGCGCTTGACCAGAACCTGCTGTTAACACATTTCCCATAATGACTTCATCAACTTGGCTAGGAGCAATACTTCCTCTTTTTAACACTTCACGAATAGCCATAGCACCTAAATCTGGAGCTGAAAAAGATGCTAATCCGCCATTTAAAGAACCAATTGGTGAGCGAGCAGCTGAAACTATTACTACACTTTTCATAAAAAACAAGAATTTAAATTTTCTAAAATACGTTGTAAACCGCGCAAAGAAAGCGCTTTTTCAAGGTAAAAATACCAATAATTTTACAGATAACATATTATTTTATTTGTTTGATACTTTTCAAAAGTAACTAATTAATCGCATTTTAAATTAATTTTTCATCTTACATAAAATTTAACTAATAATTGCTTATCATTTCTTTATTAGAACGAGATTTATAATTAGAGAAGATTTTACTAGAACAAAGTTTATTGTTTGTTTTTTGAAGAGTACGTCTTATAATCTTAGTTCAATTACCTACTATTACTCCTTAACTTAATACTAACTATGCAGTTTCAAAAAAAAACGGCCCTTATTTTAGGTCTTGTATTTGTTCTCGGCTCTTGTGCAGAAAATACAAGTTCAAATGAAGATGCTAAGAGTGACGATGAGAACACTACCGTAACATCCGTTTATGTTCGAGAAATTCAACCCATTTTCGATGCGAATTGTGCAACATCGGGTTGCCACGCTAGTGCTTCTGCCACTTCTGGTATCAAAATGAGCTCATACTCTGATGTAATGGCAAGTGTAGGAATTGTTCTAGGAAAACTAGTTACCGCTAACGATGTTTCCAATAGTTCTATTGTAACGGTACTTGAAGGTACTTCTAATTCCATTGCCAGAATGCCTTTTGGTAGACCTGCCCTCTCATCAACCGATATTTCTAAAATTAAAGATTGGATTACTAATGGTGCTAAAAATTAAATCGCTTCTTTTTGTTTTATTATTCTTTCCCTATTTCGTTACAGCACAAGAATTTGAAACAAAAACAGGAATGATTGAATTCCTTTCCGAAGCAACTGTAGAGTCGTTCACAGGCTCATCAAATCAATTAAATGGTTATATAAATCTATCAGATTCTACTCTTGATTTCTACCTTGATTTGGCAACCTTGGAAACAGGTGTAAAATTACGCGATGAACATATGCGTGAGAATCATCTCGAAACAGAGAAATTTCCTTATGCTGAGTTTTCGGGAAAAATGAGAGGTTTTGATACAGCTATTGCAGACTCACAACAAGTTTTTGCAAATGGAACATTTACCATACACGGCGTTTCTAAAGAAATTGAAGTCGAAGGTAAAGCTATTCTTGTAGATGGAAAATTTGGATTGAGTGCCACATGGAATATTATTCTTCAGGATTATGAGATTACTCGACCTAAGTTTTTGTTTTTAAAACTTAGTGAGAGTCAAATAGTTACCTTAAAAGCTGCATTGACAAAAAAATAGACTTTTCTATATTTGAATATATTCCTTTCAACTCTTAGCACTTTGCTAGAAATATCATTTTATTAGATTGAAGATAAGTTTAAAGACTCAAGCTAAAATAAGTTTTTGCTCGTAAACTAGTAACAAGTTCTTTTCTATCTTCTATTGTTTAAAAATGCCTATTTAAATCAAACTTCTAACGGTTCACCCATATTTATTTCAAAAAAAACATGAAAATACGCTTTATCCTCTTAACTCAACTTTGTCTTTTCTTAAGTTTTACTTCGTCATTTGCTCAGGTGAAAAGAACTCGTGCAAAAGTAGATGGCCCTATTAGTGCAGTCTTTAAAGCTCCTAAATTAATTGTATTCAACACAACAAAAAATACGAATGAAAACACCTTGCACATGATGATTCAGCATAGTTTTGGACCAGTTGAATCGCTGGATAATTATCAGAATTTATATGGTTTAGATGGAACTGCAAATATTCGTTTTTCTCTAGATTATGGGATTAATGATGCGTTTTCCGTGGGGCTCGGTCGAACCAAATTGGATAAAGCGTATGATTTTAGAGCTAAATACACCTTAACTCAGCAATCTCGCTCAGGTAGCACGCCCTTTAGTATTTCATTTGATGCTACTTTAGGAATTATTACAGAGTCTAAAACTAATTTTTCGTTTACAGATCGTTTATTTACTGGAGTTTCACTCCCCATTTCCAGAAAATTTTCAGAAGACTTATCATTACTTCTCTATCCCTCATTTGCTTACTTTGCAAGGGCTCATTTTATTGGGCCTGCTTATTCAAAAGATCAACTTTATGTTGGCTTAGGGTTGGGAAGTCGCTATAAATTTAGCCATCGATCCGTTTTTACTTTTGAGTCGCTTCCCGTTTATTCTAACGGGATTCGCTTAGTTCTTGGAGCTGGAATTGAACTAGAAACAGGAAGCCATGTTTTCCAAATGTTTCTAACAACTTCTAGCTTTTATACCGATCCCTACATGTTACGTTATGCTTCAAACATGGATAAAGGGATATTAAATCATTTACGTTTAGGTTTTAATGTAAACCGTCTTTTTTGGTTTGATTAATACATCTAATTATCTTTTGAAAATCTTAAATCAATACAAATAAACCCGTTATGAAAAACATTTTCGCTCAAGATGTTACAGTTGAAACCATAGAACACATAGAACAACTGACTCCAGAAACTATACCATTATGGGGTAAAATGAATGTTTCTCAAATGTTAGCTCATTTGAATGTAATGTATGAAATGGTTTATGAAGATTATCATAAAAAAGCGAATCCTATTTTAGGATTCATAATGAAATTGTTTGTAAAAAATGCAGTTGTTAATGAAAAACCATATCCAAAAAATTCAGCGACTGCTCCTGCTTTTAGAATAACAAGTGAAAAAGATTTTGAGCTAGAAAAAATTCGTTTAATTGAATACATAAAAAAAACTCAGGCTTTGGGACGAAGTCAGTTTGATGGAAAAGAGAGTTTATCGTTTGGGCCATTAACAGCTCAAGAGTGGAATAACTTGTTCTATAAGCACTTAAATCACCATTTGAGTCAGTTTGGTGTTTAAATTAGTTTAATAACTTGTGCTTACTCCTAAAAGTAGTTCAACTTTCGGACTTTGACATTTTGTAAAGTGAATTATTTTGTTAACGGTTTTATGTAGCATAATGAATGAAAACAAGAGCTTATTCACATCATAATGAGCTAAGTTCATAGAGATGTTATATGGTCATACTGGGCTTCGACTCAGCATCTCAGCCTAAGAACCAATCTATTCAAAGAAAAAGTGATTGTTGCGTAAAATGATATTGGACAGAGATAGCACTTCGTGGTTCTTCGAATCGTGTCAGGGCACGGGATGACCGTTTTTTTTTGCGAAAACCACTGTATTTTATATAGAAACGAAGCCCGAAAGTTGAGAATGTAGTTTTCAGCAATATAGTTGGTGAATTCGTTGAATTTAGAAGGTTGAAAACCGAAAAATCGACCTTTTGGAGTAGGTTCTATCACTTTATTTTTTTATTTCCCTCATAAACCAAGGAATACCGGAATCCTAAATATTGGTGATTAAAATTTACACTATAAATAATATCCATTCCCAATCCCAAAGCTTTAAAAGGAGTTAGATTGGCATGAAGATTCGCAATAATTCCAGCAGAATACGCAATATTTGAGTTATTCTTTTGAAAACGTTCATTAATTCTAGTAATTAAAGGGCCAATTGCGGCAGCTATTCTACCAATTCTATTCACTCTTGAAATTCCACGACCAAAATGAATACTAATAATTTCATCGTTTGATAAAAACTTTGACTCAATTTGCAAACCATATTGCCAAAATAGCCGATTACCTCTATTCACAATAAAACTATACGACATCCGCAAATCTTCTTTGTCTAAACTAACTTTTGACAATCCTGCTCCAGCATAACTCCAACCTGAGTCTGTTGTATCTTTAACTACTTTTTTTACAGTCATTACTGAGTCATAATTGATTTCCTGAGATTTCACCTGTTCAGAAGCTAAACTTTGAGATATCAATACGATAACTAAGATTATTTTATACTTATGAGACAATTTATTTTTGCTTATTAAACCTATTCTTGACAAATATTTTAAATTATTTTTTCTCATTTAAATTAGCTCTGTAAAACAAACGTTAGCTTTAACGTAAATACTGCATTAACTATGATATCGTCTTTAGTTGCAGGAATAAATTGTACTTTTTTCAAAATGCGTTTTACTTCTTCACTTAGCTTTGGATGTGGAGAACTTATTTCGACTATTTCTCCTATCGAACCATCGATATAAACTGCAAACATAAAAATAACTTCGCCTTCTATTTTTGCTTTTCTTAACTCAACAGGATAATCTAAAACCTTATACAAAGCAGCTAAACCACCTTTTATGCTTGGCAAAGTACTTGGATTTAATTCAATATCATCTTTATTGATTTCTAAATTTGTTACCGAATTTTCTTGAATAGAATCATTTGTGATTGATTTTTCGCTTGAACAACTAAGCGAACTCACGAGTATTATTAAGATAAATAAATTTAACTTATTTCTCATTTGACTTATCTTCATTTTAATATTTTGAGCTCACTTCGAAAAATGAATTTCAGCAAAAAAAACTGCGATCAAACATGATTTCAATTGGAATAAATCGGCAAAATCGATTTTTTGTAATGGGCTCAATTTTCGCAAAAATAAGAGTTATTTGTCGTTTATTGAAATTCATTTTTTCATTAACTTACCATGAAAAGTAAGTTATTGATATTTAATCTACTACTATGTTACGATTTAGCTTAAAACTTGCCATTATTTTTCTCTATTCACTTAATTTGGGAAATCAAATAAGTTTAGCGCAACCATTTTCAAGAGGTGTAAATTTTTTGCATGGTTCGAATTCAATAATCATCTAACACAATTTAATCGCTATGATAGTCTTGATTTTCAACAAGTTGCGAGCTTGGGTGTTGATGTAGTTCGAATTCCTGTTGATGTATTCTCCTTATTGGGTTCTGCACCGGAATACAAAATCGATCCAAAATTTTTCATTCTTTTTAATAAAGTTATTCGGTGGTCTGAAGCAGCAGGTGTAAAAATCATTCTTGATAATCACACTTTTCATCCAACTATTGGAATTACAAAAGATGTTGAAAAATGGTTAATTCTAGCTTGGAAACAATTTGCTGAAATCTATAAAAATCAACATGATCATGTTTTATTTGAAGTGTTAAATGAACCACATGGAATTTCTGATGCAGATTGGAATGCTGTTCAACTTAATGTTGTTACTGCTAATCGTGAAATTGATGCTAATCGGTGGCTAATTATTGGAGGTTCAGGATATAACGGTATTTCAAATTTACATCAAATGCCAGTTTATCCTTTCGATAATTTGATATACACCTTTCATTTTTATGAACCATTTTTATTTACTCATCAAGGCGCAAGTTGGACTGGCCCAAGTATGGAAGCTGTAACTCAAATTCCATTTCCTTATGATGTGAACAGGATGCCTGCTGTGCCAAATGTAGTAAAAGGCACATGGATCGAAAGCTCCTATCAATCTTATAATTCTGCTGGAACCAAACAAAAAATGGCAGAAATATTTCAGTCTGCCATAAATTTTAAAAACAGCAGAAATGTGTCTGTTTATTGCGGTGAATTTGGAGTCTATAACAAAAATGCCCCAAATGAAGATCGAAATCATTGGTATAGTGTTGCCACAAAATTACTAACTGATGCTGGAATAGCTTGGACAGCATGGGATTACAGAGGTGGTTTTGGAATGTTCTTGCCAAATTCAAGCGAACGTTTTAATTACGATTTTAATGTAGACATGGCTGATTCACTTGGACTTACTCCACCTGTTCAATTACTAGATGAAAATACACCTCTTTCTGGAGATCAAGTATTGTTTCAAGATTATTTGTTCAAAGGTCTATCCTCAGATGTTAACAAAAGTGGATGTTATATTTCCTACCTGCATCAAGAAAATAGTTCAGATGAGGCATTTTCTATGTTAATGACCAATATTGGTCAATATGGTTATATGGGAATCACTTTTAAAGCTAATCATGATTTTACAGTATTAAGTATACAACTTGCCGTTTTAGAATTTGACTTACGGGTTTCTGGAAATGTGAATCAATTTGAAGTCCGATTTGAAAATCCAGATAATTATCCAGAAGTCATACCTTGGAGAAAAAGAACTATTTTGACAAAATCAATATACTTTCCAGATTCGCAATGGAGAAAAATCAGTATACCATTATCTGAAATGTCTGAGTCAGGTGCTTGGGTTAATTCTAAACAACTTTGGCTAGATGCAAAAGGAGAGTTTTCTTGGGAAACGATAAATCGCTTACTATTTGTTGCTGAAAGCGAAGATTTGAAAGGCGATTCAGTTCTTGTCAAAAATTTGATAATTCGTGTTCCTACTGAAACTTCTATTTCAGAAAGTGAACAACCACAAAAGATTATTTTATTTGATGCTTTTCCAAATCCATTTAATCCGACTACATCGATTTCATTTCATACAGGAAAATCCACCATAATAAGTTTAAGAGTTTTTGATGTTTTAGGAAAAGAAATCGCAGTGTTAATTGATAAAACCAATTTCGAAGCCAGAAATCACGATGTGCGCTTTGATGCACCACACTTAAGTTCAGGAATGTACTTTTTTCGATTACAAACTTCTGAAGTTAATTTGGTAAAAAAGATGATTTTGATGAAATGAGACTTTTCATTTCGAATGTGGGATTTTGAATTTCGGATTTTGGAAAACAAGTCATGTCAACCGGAGATGAGCCTAACATCAATCAAAACCAAGAAATCTGAACGAATCGAAATGGAGATATCTTCTTTTCAAATTCTAAATGCCAGAGTTCTGATTAATGATTAATCCAACGATTGTAATTTAAAATTTGAATACAAAATGGAGAACCTGCATCTACTTAGCAAGACCATCTTTAATATAAATCAAAACTTGGTAGAGATACTGGGCCAGAGCCTAGCATGACGAGAGTTAAATTCTAGCTTGATACGTATATAAATCGTGATATCGACCTTTTGATGCAATTAAATCATCATGATTTCCACGTTCAGCAATGGCTCCATTTTCAATCACTAAAATTTCATCTGCTTTTCGAATGGTACTTAATCTGTGAGCAATTACGAACGTTGTTCTACCTTTCATCAATTCAGCAAGAGATTCTTGAATGTAGGATTCACTCTCTGTATCAAGATTTGACGTTGCTTCATCCAATAAGATTATTTTCGGATCAGCTAAAATTGCTCTAGCAATTGCAATACGTTGGCGTTGTCCACCAGAAAGTTTCACACCGCGTTCACCGATAACGGTATTTAAACCTTCATCAAAACGTTCGGTAAATTCGTGAACATAAGCAGCTTTAACAGCATTTTGAAGTTCTTCTTCTGTTGCGTTTGGCCTTGGGAATAAAATATTTTCTCTAATAGTTCCTTCAAACAAGAAATCGTCTTGTAAAACTACTCCCAAATGAGCTCTGTAGGAACTTAATTTAACTTTACTTAAATCATGTCCATCAATCGTAACAGTTCCTTCAGATGGAGTCAAAAATGAAGCGGCTAAACCTGCAATAGTTGTTTTTCCAGAACCAGAAGTACCCACTAACGCGGTAACAGATCCTTTGGGAGCAGAAAAAGTGATTCCATGTAGCACTTCTTTTCCTTTATCATACGAAAACTTCACATCCTTAAATTCAATATTTCCGGTAACTGATTCCAAATCAATAGATCGATTATCATTGTCTTCAGGTTCCATATTCAATAATTCTTGTGTTCTATCTAAACCAGCAAAAGCTTCAGTAAGCTGACTTCCAATATTGCTCATTTGAACAATCGGTGCTATCATGAATCCCAAATACAAGGTAAATGACAAAAAATCACCAAATGTCATTTGTTCCAAAATGATATAATAACCGCCAATTCCCATAATTCCAGCAGTAGCTAAGCCTAATAGGAATGTAGCCATACTCGTTACAAAAGCTGTAGAAGTTAAACTAGTTTTCACGTTTTCAAACAACAGATCAACACCTTTTTGAAAGGTATTTACTTCTTGAGCTTCTGCATTAAACCCTTTAATAACACGAATGCCGCTCAAAGATTCTGTCAATCTTCCTGTAACATCAGCATTTAATACGCCACGAGTTCTAAAAATAGGGCGTATATAAGCAAAAGCTTTTAAAGCGATTATGGCAAAAATACCAACAGGCAATAAAACATATAAAGTCATCAAAGGACTAATTTTAATCAATAAAAACAAGGAAATAATTGATGTAAGAATACCACCAGCCAATTGTACTAATCCCGTTCCAATTAAATTCCGAACCCCTTCTACGTCACTCATAATTCGAGAAACTAAAGCACCTGATTTTGTATTATCAAAAAACGAAATGGGAAGTGATAATACTTTTGCTTGAACCTGAACGCGCAAAACAGAAATTAAATGCTGTGCTTCAACACTCAATAATTTAGTTAAACTAAATGAGGTAACAGCTTGTACTAAAATAGAAGCTACAACTACAATTAACAAGATTTTTAACTGACCAAAATCTTTTGCGACAATTACATCATCTATTAAATACTTACTTGCACCGGGAAGAACAAGGCTAGCTAATCGAGAGATAATGATAAGTAAAAAACCAATAAAAACGAGTTTCCTTCTGGGCCAAATAATGGTCTTAAATGCATGATAAACAGATACTTTGGTTACTTTTTGTTTTGCTTTTTTTTCTTGAACTTGTTCAGCCATAGGTATATCAGATTAAATATTTTAAAAAAAATGGTAAGCTAAAGTTATACCCAAACAAAATTACTGACGTATTGTCACAAATAAAGTGGCAATCAACCTGATTTTTCAGGTACTAATTAACATAGATTTTATTTTGCTTAATCCTTTAATTGCACCAAATAAATAAAATAATAAAACAGGTACCATATATCGTGACGCACCATTAGGACCTGTCAGAACTGCAACATATAGAAATAAAATTACCATAATGACTTCTAAGTAATTAAATTGCTTAAATCCCATTAAATAAACGAAATAGCCAATCATTTTTATACCATTTACAAATAAAAATAAGCCAAGAAGCAACATTAAACCAATTGGTTGTATTGTTAAATAATTACTTATCGCTGATAAACCTTCACTTCGAATAGATTTCATCAAACCAGAATATCCTAATTCATCAATACCTAAGAAATTATACAAGTCAAATCTTCCAGGATCTAACATGAACGCAATAATTCCTTTAGCATAATAAATAGAATAAGAAAATGGTCTATCAATGCAAAAGCTAACTGAAGCTTTCATTTGATACTTTGACTGGTCAGCATAACTCTCAGGAAACAGTACTTTTGACTGAGTTTCAACACTATCAATCCAATTATTGGCGTTCTCTAACCCAATTTGCTCAATCTGAAAATAAAATGCATTATAATTCACAAATCCAATTTTCTGCATGCTTGAAAACTGTGAGCTTCCAGTAAACGAATAATTATACAAGGTAAATAGTACAATTGCACCAATGGAAAGTAAGGTTGGGCCAATAATTTTGATACTAATTTTTTTATTTATCAGCCATAAATACAAAGCTTGGATTATCCAGAATAAGTAAAAAACAGGTTTTGTAAACATTAAAAGCACCTGATAAAATCCTGTCCGAAGATATGCAAATTGATTTTTGGAGTTTTTGAGCTTCTGAATTGATAACACGTAAATTATCAATAAAAAAGCGAGTAAAATCTCACTCATAACTAAGTTGGCATAAATAAGGAATGAAGGTGAAACTAAAAGAAAACTATAAAAAAGAATTCGTTGCTTTCTTGTTAGATTCTGCTTTAAAATAAATCGGTCAAATAAGCCAATAGTTAGAATAAATAGGATATTTTGAAAGATAATTATGCTTTTTATGTTTAGAGTGAACGCAGAGCTTACTAACAAAAAAATTGCATAAAATGGTGGTCTTCTGGTATATAGATCAGGGTTAATTGACTCAGAGAAGCTTCCACTATAAGGAATACCCGTTTCCAATAAATTTTTGGCAGAGTTTAAATATTCGAAAGAATCTAACGTATAATAATGTTCATTTACTAATTGATAAATAACTAATACTGCCTGAAAAAGCACTAAGAGACCAATACTGATCGTTAAACTTTTTTCTTGAATTGCCTTCATTTTTTGTTCATTACTAAAGATTTATACCTATTTTTCAATCAAGTTTTAATTTTCTATTTCAAAATACTAAATAAGATATTACTGAATGCTCTACTGATACAGATACCGTTACTTTATCACTTAATAATTTTTGAAAAATAACACACTTCATGAAATCAATAGTAGAGACTTTTACCATATTCATTACTCTTATTTTCCTTTCAGTTTCTGTTTCAGCCCAAAGTAAACTTGGAACTTGGAAATCATATTCGTCATATTATTCTGTTAATCATATAGTAACTGATGCAAATAATCATGAATGGATATCAACTCAAGGTGGACTTTTCGAGGTGCAAGATAATGATATTCTTCAAACCCTTTCAACGTTAGATGGGCTTTATTCGAATCAAATTAATGCCTTAACATATGATACTAATGGTAACGGTTTATGGATTGGTTACATAGATGGAACATTGGAATTTTTTGATATTGAAAACCAAACATTTAAAGCTTATTCAGACATCAGTAGAAATACGAGATATACTTCAAAAACGATCAATAATTTTAGCTGGCTTGATGGCGACTTGTATATTTCAACAGAGTTTGGAATTGTAGTTTGGGATGCTATAAATCATTTTGTGATAACGAGTTATGTAAACTTTGGCGATTTAGGAAATGCAATAAGAACAAATCAAGCTCTTGTTTTGGGAGATACTTTATTTGCCATTACTGAAAGAGGATTAGCCTATGGAAATTATAAAAATGACGATTTAATTTTACCACAATCATGGAAATCGATTGAGATAGGCGCTCAGAATTTAGACAGAGAACCTTTAACTATAGGTACTTATCAAAATCAATTGTTTGTAAGTACAGCAGTTGCAAATATTCGTTATATAAATGGTCAATTTTGGTCTTATTCTCAATTTTCAAGCGTAATTAAACATTACAAAGCAACAAACGGAAAGTTTGTAGCTTATTCCGACAGACATCTTTATCAATACTCAGACTCTGAGAACAAATTCAATCAAATTTATTTTCACCCAAATTCATTAAGTTCGTTTACTGATTTAGTTTTTATTTCCGAGAATGTTTACCACGGAGGAACTAACAATTTCGGATTATTCAAAATCGAAAATGGAGAACTTACAGACACTTTAGTTCCAAGTGGACCATTTCTAAACTTCTTTAAAGACATGAAAATGGATAATTCTGTTTTGGTAAGTGCTTCTAGTTCCTCACCAGGACAAGTTTCATCAACTATAAGAGAATCCGGGTTTTATATTTTTGATGGAACTGAATGGGAATCGTACAATTTAGCTAACAACACTTTATTGAGAACTACAAATGCCCAGAGTTTTCATAAGGCTGCAGTTGGGATAGATTATTATGCTTTTGGAAGCTGGGGAAAAGGCTTAGCCGTTTTTAAAAAATCAGATAAATCGATTCAAGTTTTTAAATCAGATAATAGCCCAATTCCTGGTTTTAAGCCTGCACCAACTTTTGTTGTCATTACTGGACTCCAAATTGATACAAATCAAAAGATATGGCTAACAACTCTTGAAGAAATAGTAAGCTACGTGCCAGAAGAAGAACTATGGAAAATTACCAATAAAAGTCCTTTAGCAGGAATAACTGATTCCTATAATGGATTATTTATTGATTCATTTAATCAGTTTTGGATTCCATTAGTTGGTAGTAGGGGCATGGTTTTGACCACTTTAGACGAAGAATCACAAGAATCTAAAGATGGACTTCGATTAACCTCATCGTCGGATCAAGGATTTCTTCCTAGTGATGAAGTAACTGCCATAACACAAGACAAACGTGGTGAGGTTTGGGTTGGAACAACTCGTGGTTTAGTTCGATACTTATTTCCTGATCGAATAATTGGTGGGAATTCAAATGACAGGCGAGCAGAATATTTACGAAATGTGACTAATGATTCTATTTATTTCCGAGATATTGACGTAACAGCAATTGCTGTTGATGCTGCAAATCAAAAATGGATTGGAACAGCTCTAAACGGTCTATGGCATATCTCTGAAAATGGTGATCGAATTTTAAAACGTTTTTCAACAGAAAACTCACCCTTGCCTTCAAATACCATTCGTTCAATTGCAATTGATGACAAAAATGGGATTATTTATACAGCTACTGATTTAGGAATGGTTTCATACACTGATGTGACCACAACAAATTATGATGGACGAGAAACGCTTAAAGTTTTCCCAAATCCTTATGTATATGGGAAAACCAGTGAAAATAGAGTAGTTATTGAAGGATTAGCGCAAGAAACAACGGTTAGAATTCTTTCGACTTCTGGTTTTATAATTGATGAGTTTAGTGCAAAAGGAGGGCGAGTGCAATGGATTCCAAGAACTAGACAAGGCACAAACTTAGCAAGTGGAATTTATTTTATACTATCTATTGATGTAGATAGAAATGAGACAGCGATTGGTAAACTTGCCGTTGTGAATTAACTTTATTTAATAGCCATTAAATCGTCTTGTCTTTTAGACATATCCAAACGGTTTTTTCTACGCTCTCCCGCTAATTCATATTGTTGTTTTTCGTATTCTGTTTCTGCAACAATAGGTAGAATTGGAACAGGGTTTCCATCAGCATCTACTGCAACAAACGTATAGAAAGAAGTAGTACATAATCTTCGACTTCCCCCTTGACGAAGATTTTCTGCCCAAACTTGCATATACACTTCCATAGAAGAATTAAAAGCTCTAGTCACTTCTCCTTCAATAACAACAACTTCGCCCAATTTAATTGCTTTTCTAAATTCAATACTATCAGCGGAAACAGTAACTACCGTTCTATTTGAATGACGTTGAGCGGCGATAGCAGAACAAATGTCCATCCATTTCATTAATTGTCCACCCATTAAGTTTCCCAATGCATTGGTATCGTTTGGTAGAACTAGTTCATTCATTCTGGTTCTTGAAGCACTGACCGTTTTCATAAAATATTCATTTAGTAGTTAAGGCGCACGGACTAAAAAAAATGAGAGCAAGCTTACTACATCGCGCCGCTACAACCTTCTACCACTGCTACCTTCCGGTCCTGATGGAGTTCAAAGGGAGCTGACCGTATAGGACTTGCCCTCAGAAAGTTAAATTACACAATTTTCTTTGTGATTTCAAGTACAATAAAGATATACAAACGCTATTTTTTAAACAGCCGTTGCTTTAACACCTACACTTACATTCCAAAGTCTCCACATCAACATAGCCAAAATAAATAAGATTCCCGCAGATGCCCAAAATGGCAAGTATGCATGAATAGCAAAGAGAAAACCGCCCCAAGTTGGTCCAAGGACACGTCCCATGCCTGCAATAGATTGAGAAATACCCATTGTAGTTCCCATCATATTTTCATCAGCTTCTTTTGAAATTAAACTATTGATGGTTGGTGAATTAAGTGAGTTTCCAACAGCCATTGTTGCCAAACCAATTGTCAAAATTGTAATACTTGATGCGAAACCCATTACTAACATTCCAAGAAACATTATAACATTGCCAATTATAAATATCTTTTCCTCGGCAAAAATCTTACTAAGTGGTCGAATTAGCCCACCTTGAATAACAACTGCAATTAATCCCAATACAGAAAATTGAATTCCAACTTGATCAGCCGACATGTTGAACACGCCTTCACAAAACAATGGAAAAGCACTATATAAACCTGCATGACCAAAAGAGAGTACAAAAATTGCAAATAACATCATGGCAAACAAACCTTTGATGCCTGTTTTACCACTTGCTCCAAAAGATTTCCAAAGTGCAGGGTTAAATACAGATAGGCGCTTTGATGCCGATTCTGAATGCTCACTTTTAATTGACTCAGGTAATTTGAAAACAACTAATAAGAAACTTACAAATGAAAGACCCGCTGCAAAAAATGATGGAATTTCATAGGTTCGAGTTCTCATAATTTCTGATAAATGAATAAATCCTGCACTTTCTATTAAATTTGCCGTTCCAGGATGAATTAAACCCGTTGCAATGGCAGGACCAAGAACAAATCCGATTCCAAATGCAGCGCCAATTAGACCCATTCCTTGTGCCCTTTTTTCTGGTGGTGTCGAGTCTGTAATGTAGGCCATTGCTGTAGAAATATTTCCACCCATCAATCCTGCCAATAATCGCGATACAAAAAGCATGGTTAAACTTTCGGCAAAGCCGAATAATAAATAAGCGCCAGCTGCACCAAGTGTTGACATCAACATTATCGGTCGCCGACCAACTTTATCACTCCAACTTCCCCAAATTGGAGAAAATATGAGCTGTGCTAATGAATAAACACTATATAATAGTCCGACTTGAAGTGGGGTTGCGGAAAATGCTCCAGCGTAAAATGGCATTAAAGGAAGTATAATTCCAAAGCCCATTAAATCTACTAATACGACAAGAAATACGGTTGAAAGGGATGACTTTTTCAATTTTTCTAAAAACAGGTTGATTAAAATAGTTTATATACAAATCTCAAATAAGAAATAAAATTACGGCGAATTATTGACATAGTTTGGGGGTTTTAACTATAAAATTTCTAGTTGATAAAAAATAAAAGCTAGTTATTTAAGATAAATAATCTCAAAAAAACTCAGTTGAATTCGTTGTAAATATAAATAATAACAAAAACTTAACGCTGTATTTTAAGTTCAAATACAGTCTAATTCAAATTGTCTGAAATTTTCTTTGCAAAAACATGTGTTTCATAAATCGTTTTGTCTAAATCTTCATAAGATAAGGCATTTGATAAAAACCAAGATTCAAAAGCTGATGGAGGCAAATAAATTCCAGCTTCAAGTAAATGATGGAAATATGCTTTGAATACCGAAACATCCGTTTTTTGAGCAGATTCGGCATCAAATACTTCTTCTTTCGTAAAAAAAATGGTAATCATTGAACCAACACGATTTATACTATGCGGAACATGGTATGAGTCAAAAGCTTTTCGCAATCCTTGTTCTAAATGTAATGTTTTGCGATCCAATTCATAATACAACATTGGGTTTGCTTGTAAATCGGTCAATAAAGCTAAACCTGCAGCCATTGCTAAAGGATTTCCAGATAAAGTTCCAGCCTGATAAACTGGTCCAACAGGTGCAATAACATCCATAATTTCAGCTTTGCCACCGTAGGCTCCAACTGGTAAACCTGCTCCTATAATTTTGCCCATCGTGATTAAATCTGCATCAACTTTGTATAAGGCTTGTGCACCACCTAATGAAACTCTGAAACCAGTCATGACTTCATCAAAAATTAAAACTGCACCGTATTCTGTACATAAGTCACGAATTCCTTGTAAAAAACCATCCTTTGGCGGAACACAACCCATATTTCCAGCAATCGGTTCAAGAATTAATGCTGCAATTGAATCAGGATTTGCTTCAAATAACGCACGAACATTTTCCAAATCGTTGAATTTGGCTAATAAGGTGTCTTTCGCCGTTCCTGTTGTAACTCCTGGGCTTGATGGAGTTCCTAACGTTAAAGCACCGCTTCCTGCTTTAATCAAAAATGAATCGCCATGGCCATGATAATGACCTTCAAATTTGATAAATTTTTCGCGATTAGTGTAACCTCTTGCCGCTCTGATAGCCGACATAGTTGCTTCTGTTCCCGAATTTACCATTCTGATTTTATCCACATTGGGAACTATATTACAAATTAATTCGGCTACCTTTACTTCTACAGCAGTCGGAGCACCAAAAGATGTAGATTTTATTGCAGCTTCATTAATTGCTTTAATAACAGGAGGATAAGCATGACCCAATAACATTGGCCCCCATGATCCTACAAAATCGATATATTTATTTCCGTCCACATCGTATATATAAGCGCCATTTGCGTGATCAAAAAAGATAGGAGTTCCACCAACTGATTTAAACGCTCTAACTGGGGAGTTAACACCGCCAGGAATAAATTGCTGTGCTCTTTCGAAGAGTGCGGAGGAATTAAATTGATTCATAGAAATTGTGTTTTTTGGGGCAAATAATGATATAAAATGATAAGTAAAGTACTGGTTTAAAATGAAAATAATGTGAATTTGTATAATTTGAAATGGCTTGAGGATTGAGACTTGAGGCTTGAGGATTCGAGATTCGAGATTCGAGATTCGGGCTTGAGGCTTGAGGATTCGGGATTCGAGATTCGAGATTCGAGATTCGAGCTTAGAGCTTCGTGCTTCGTGCTTCGGGATTCGGGATTCGGGATTCTGTTTTTTTTAAGCTTAGCAATTGACCTTGAACTCTAGCGTGTTCACTTAAATTTTACATTAATTTCAACTAGCTGCATGCTTTCACTCATATCTGTATCAATAAAACGATTGTCTTAAATTAGCAACTTTTAAAATCTTCTTTTATCAACAATTGATTTATCGAATTACATTTTTTAGAATAAGCTTATCTTTCATTTTTGCATCTTCTTTTCTCACTTTCATCTAGTAATTTGAAAATCTGAATCTAACATGTATTTTATTTTACTCATTTGAGATAATTTTCTTTTACTGTAAGTTAAATATCATTTTAATAAAGGAGATTCTTATGCAATTAGGTGCTTTTTCTGTCAGTTTAGCGGTAAAGGATATTGAGAAATCTAAAGTTTTTTATGAAAAATTAGGCTTTAGTGTTTTTCATGGAAATCAAGATCAGAATTGGTTAATCTTGAATAATGGAGATCATGTCATCGGATTATTTCAAGAAATGTTTGATATGAATATCCTCACATTTAATCCTGGTTGGAATCAGAATAGCGAAACATTAGAGAGTTTTGATGATGTTCGCGAAATTGCCAAAAACTTAAAAGAAAATGGCATAACTCCAATTCAAGAATCCTTGGAAGCAGAATCGGGACCTGCACATTTTACCTTACAAGACCCCGATGGCAATTATATATTATTTGATCAACTTGTTTGAGCTCAATTAGCCGATGATGAATGAGTTTTAAATCTTATTTCTAAATCGGTTAAAGTACTATTTACACTTTCCATGAAAAAGTAATTCTATTTTTATTTATGATAGTAAATTGCTTTTTCTAATATCACATCTTTATTAAGAACAATATCTTGCATTGTTTTTGGAACGAATATATCAGGAAAAATTCCCCCTTTTTCTTGAGTGTCGTAAAAACTTCCCATCAATGGAATATCCAATTCAATTCCTGAATTGGGGAGTTTTAAAAAAGCCATCTGACCACCGTTTATTCCTTGAACACTTCCTCCAGTTTGTCTTCCAATTAACTGTGCAATCCCATTTCTTTTCAACAGTTTTGCAAGATAAAAAGTAGCAGAACTATTTGCTTCATCAATCAAGAGAACTACAGTTCCTTCAAATGCATTTTTCTGTTTTTTCATCTCTTTCTTGAGATCATTTTTAAGTGTATAATAAGCTGATTTTGCTTCACTTATCTCAGATCTTATATCATAAAAATCTGTATTCCACGAGTTTACAAATGGTTTTAATCGTTGAGGTAATACATCATATTTTACACGAATTTCTAGATTTTCCAATTGTATGGTTCTATTTATTAAATACTTAGACAATTCTACGCTTACTTCATCTGCTCCTCCTTCATTTCCTCGAACATCCAAAATCAATTTCCCCACTTTCTTTTTTTCAATTTCCTTGAAACTCTTTTGCAAAAACTCTTTCCAATCCATTTTCATATTCCAAACTCCAAATGTGCCTAATTTTAAGTAAGCAGTTGAATCATTTATCAGTGAGAATGACCATAAATCATCTTCAGTACGAGGAGCTTCTTTTACTATTTTTAGGAGTTTTTCTTCGCGATCTTTCCTTGAAATTGATTTTACTTTTCTTGTTTTAAGCTCAGCGTTTAATCTTTTCTGATATTCAATTTCGAAATAACCATTTATGGGTTCACAATAAAGAGAAAAATAGGAGTCAAACGCTTCAAATTCTCCAAAACCTTGAATTTCAAGATCTTTTATTCGTTTTCCGTTATTGTCGCCATCTGCTTTAACACAAAGTAAAAGTGAATCCAACCATTGTGAAGTTGAAACCCCGTTTATTTTTGTAATCACTGAACCTGTCGAAAACGAAGCTTCTCCTGAAACATCATTCAACACCATCATTTTATTGTCGAGCCAAGTAAATGTAAACGGCAATTTGTCATTTTGATTCAATACAACATCCTTAACAACTCTATTTTGATTGTAAAAATTAGCGTAAGTATGTCCGCATTGAAAATATGCTACCCACTCTGAAAACAGTTTATAAACCTGTCTCAATGATCTATTTTCACTAAACTTGTTTCTATAATTCAGATAATGAGCTTCTAATTCTGATTTTGTTCGATAACGCTCTAAACCCGGATGCATCGTTTTATAAGCATCCCATGCTAAATCAAAGTCGGCGAGTATTTTTTCTTTTTCAATTAATGGAAGGTTTAGTTCAGATTGATATCCAGTTTCGTTCCATTTTGTTTGAATAATTTGTTCAGAGTCAAGCACTACGAACCATCTATTTTCACCATCCTCCCAAATCTCATCATTAATCAAAAATTTATATTCAATAGGAATAAATGGTTTTGAATTTTGATTAAATCGAAGTTTTAGAGAAAAACTACTGTCATTTATAGCAGTCAAATAAATTGATTTTTCCCACGATAAAGGAACTGTATTTCCCCGAATTGCTACTTTCTTAATCTTGTTTTTTAGTGATTTACTAATCTGAAGTTTTAAAGAAACTTCTTGTGCTTTTACGGTCTGATTTAATTTCAATGAGAAAAAAAGTAAAAGTAGTATATAGTTTATTTTCATTGGATTTTGAGTTTTGTGATTTTTTTCAAAACTACAATTCAGACCCTCACTTTTCGCTTCAAAATTATATTGAGACTTATTTTTGTGGTCTCATTTTTTTTGAGACTTCAATTCTAATGCTTTTTTCGCATATTCTGAGGGATTTAAACCTGTCATTATTTTAAAAACCCGATTGAATGTTGCTTTGGAATTAAACCCCGAATCCAAAGCTATACTTAGTATAGTTTGATGACTGAATTCTGGCTGAACCAATCTGAATTTCACTTCTTCCACTCGATACGAATTTATAAAATCGTTGTAATTCTTTCCTAGACCCTCATTAATCAACAAAGAAACTTCTTTTTCTGAACGTGAGACCGTTTCTGCTAAAACAGAAAGGGTCAAATCGGGATTTAAGTATAACTTTTGCTCTTCAATTAATTGCTTAAGCGCATTTAATTGAGAAAACAGATCTTGATTGGACTCTTTTTCACGTTTTACATTGATTTCCAATTCAGCTTTTGTTCTGTAAATATGTTCTGGAAACCAAACTTTTAATCCATTCCAAGCCAACCATAACCAAATTAGTGAACGACTTAAATCGAGTGGAAAAGATGCCCAAGAAACATTGAATAAGTTTATCTGAAACTGACTGGTAAGAACGATATCGATTAAAGTGTAAATAAATTCAATGCTGATTAAAACTAAATACCCATTAATTAGTTGATTCAGCCATTTATTTCTTGTTTCTTGCCATTCTGCAGTAGCACGATAATCATAAAGAAGTTTTTTTGATAAAATCCCATAAATGATAATTAATGCAAAGTTAACCGCGCTCCCAAAAGTTCCTAACCAAACAGAAATGACCTCATTATATAACCAAGATTTAAATTCATACGATCTGAATCCAACACTAAAATAAAAGACAGTTTGTATGGAAGGAATCACTAAATGCAAAAGATTCTTTTTTGAATAACTCTCACTAGAAACAAGTTTTGTTCGAATAATCAAATAAATGAGAGGCGAAAACCACCACGTGTAATAAATAGGTAGGAAATACAAATTCTTGAACGTAGAAAGAATTCCTGTATGGGCCATCATTGTATTCGTGAGGGTTAAGCCTCCCATTATCAAAAGAATTCCGAAATATAGATTTGAAATACTTGAACGCTTAATAATTAGAACAAAACCAACAATTAAACAGCTTAAGACGGCTGCTCCGGAAAAAAATAGTGTAATAAAAGCGTGAATATAATTTTCCAAAAAGTTTATTTACGAATTTTGGGTTTACTCATAAAAGTTTCTTTCAATAAAAATAATCGGCAAATACACATTTTTAGCAAGTGGAAACTTCAAAAAAATGTTTTTTTTGTGTAATTAATTTAGATTTGAATTATTCTTTTCCATAGCCCAATCCACGCAAAAATCCATCTTTTTCGCGCCATTTTTCACGGACTTTCACGAATAATTTTAGATGAACACGTTTCCCTAAAAATGCTTCGATTTCTTTTCTTGAATCTGTGCCGAGCTTTTTCAATTTTGATCCGCCTTTGCCAATCAAAATTCCTTTTTGCGAATCGCGTTCAACTACAATATCCGCATCGATGTAATCCATTGAATTTGTTTCCTGATATTGCAAAATTTCTACGGCGCAGGAATACGGAACTTCTTGTTCGTACAATAAAAAGATTTGCTCACGTATGAGTTCGGTTACAAAAAAGCGTTCAGGATGTTCACTTAATTGATCTTTTGGGTAAAATGGCGGTCCAACTCGAATATTGGTTTTCATAATCTGCTTTAATTGCTCAACCCCAATTCTTTCCAAAGCTGAAATCGCATAACAGTCTTTAAATTTGAATTGAGATTGCAAGCGTTCTATAATTTCAGATGCTTTTTCTTGACCAACTTTGTCAATTTTATTCAGAATTAAGTAAACTGGAGCACGGAACTTTTTCATTTTGGAAATAAGCAATTCCATTTCTGTTTCTTTGTCCGTTGCATCAACCATAAGCAGAACAATATCAGCGTCTTCGCCAGCTTTTTGAACGTAGCCCATCATCATTTCATGCAATTTGTATTTGGGCTCAATTACGCCTGGAGTATCTAAAAAAATGATCTGTGAATCTTCATCAGAAAGAATTCCGATTACTCTATTTCGTGTTGTTTGGGCTTTTGGCGTAACAATACTGAGCCGAGAACCAAGCATAGCATTCATCAATGTTGATTTTCCTGCATTTGGCTTTCCAATTATGGCAACATAACCTGATTTGTGCGTTGCTGCATCGAATGGTTTTTGGGCAAGAAGTTCAGCTTCTTTTATTTTTTCTGACGCAATATCTGAACCTTTTTTAAGAGTTGGTTTCTTAGTTAGTTCATTAATTATTTCAGGACGGAACTCGGTAAGACGAGTATTTTCACTGAAATCATCATCGTTTAAAAAATCGTCAAGTGTAAATTTTGTCATGTTTTGGTTGTGAAATTATTTTGGGCAAATCCCCACAAAATCGTGGGGTGGGCTATACTTTCGCAGGAGCTCACTGCTATTCCTTTTGCGTGATTGTCGAAAGTCAAAGACTTTCGGATTCAGATTGATTTTTAATACTTTATGAGCTTTTTTTATTCCTGTAAAGTTATTGAATCATACTCAGCCATTTTTGATAATTCTATTCATTTCGCGAACGGAATTTCCTAAGCCCCGAAAAACAGCATCAGCTACAATGGCATGACCAATACTAATATCATGTACATAAGGAACATAATTGATGAACTCATGAATATTTTCAAAATCTAACCCATGTCCAGCATTAACTTTCATACCATGTTCGTGAATAATTCTTGCCGCTTCTGCCAAACGTTCCAATTCAAACTTTTTCGTTTTTCCACTTGATAAAGAATACGTACCTGTATGTAATTCAACAGCGAATACACTTAATTTTAGGGCATATTCAATATCTTCAGGATTTGGATCAAGAAATAGACTAATCGGAACACCAGCTTTTTTCAGTTGGGGAACAACTCTATTTTGAAAATCCGAAAACAGGACTTCCATATTTAAACCGCCTTCGGTTGTCAATTCTTTTCGAGATTCTGGTACTAAAGTAGATAAATGCGGTTTGGTTTGAGCACAAATTCCTAACATTTCGTTGGTGGCAGCCATTTCGAAATCAAGAAATGTATCTAAAGATTGCTTAAGTTGAATTACATCGAAATCTTTTATGTGTCTGCGATCTTCACGTAAATGAAAAACTATACCTTCTGCGCCATTTTCAAGGCATATTTTTGCGGCGTCTAAAACACTCGGACGCCCCTCGCCACGTGCATTTCTTAAGGTTGCAATGTGATCGATATTTATTAATAAACGACGAGCCATATCATTTGTTTAAATTCTACAAGACGGTTTGACCTATAAATTACGAATATTGACGGCAAAAGACTTTTTAATTAACAAGCGTTCATTTAAACATGTTAAATGAACGCTTTATGCTACATAAACTAAAATTTATATATTAATCTCAAATCTAACATTGATTCTTATCCGTTTTAGCATTTCAACATGTTAGCAATCGATGATCTATTTTTTTAAAACCGATTTTCAGAAAAAAAATGAAATGCTAAATTCAAAAACGCTACCTAATAAATAGAAAGCTTTCAATTTCTAATTAATTGACTTAAATTCGGATTTCGTTTTAATAAAAAAGGGTAGTGGTTTTCGCAAAAAAAAGGTCATCCCGTGCCCTGACATGATTCGCAGAACCACAAAGTGCTATCACTGTCCAATATCTTTATACGCGACAATCACTTTTTTTGAACAAATGGATTCTTAAGCTGAGATGCAGGGTCGAACCCTAGCATGACCAACTAATAAATATGAACTAAGATCAATAGGTTACGAATAAGCTCTTGTTTGTATTTTTTTTGGGAATTTGAATTGTTGAGTCCACTCCAAAAGGTCGAGTTTTTCGGGTTACACCCTTCCAAATCCTACGAATTCGACAAAATATTGCTAAAATATAATTTTCGGGATACACTCATTTATAACAAATTAATAAACATTACAAAGGGTATAAGTTAGCATGTTAAGCTGAATAAAATTCATTCAAAAAAATAAAAAACTGTATCTTAGCTCCATTAAAATATTCAGATAAAATGAATTCTTAAAACATAATTTAACCATCGATTTGTATTTTTTGAAGAACGTTTTATCTCAAAACGATTTTTGTTAAGATTATTTTTTTTGAATATAAATCAACCTATGAAAATTACTCAACACTACACAAACGCAACACAACCATTAATTTCATTTGAAATTATTCCTCCAAAACGTGGTTCTTCCATCAAGCCCTTATTTGAGTCACTTGATCAAATAAGCAAATTTAATCCTCCTTTCATTGATGTGACTTCGCATGCAGCAGAAGCTTATTATGAAGAATTACCAGACGGAACGGTTAAACGTCACATAAAGCGTAAACGTCCAGGAACTATTGGTTTATGCGCTGCTATTAAGCATAAATATAATGTTGATCCTGTTCCTCATATTATATGTAAAGGGTTTTCAAAAGAAGAAACCGAAGATGCCTTAATTGAATTAAATTTCTTAGGAATTCATAACGTGTTAGCGATTCGTGGTGATGATCATGGCGTATCAAAGCCAATTTCAAAAGATAAATCGATTAATACCTATGCCGTTGATTTAGTTGAGCAAATTAAAGCTATGAATCAAGGTCATTATTTGGAGAAAATGCTAGATGCAGAACCAACTGACTTTTGTGTTGGTGTTGCCGCTTACCCTGAAAAACATTTTGAAGCGCCGAATTTGGCTTGGGATATTAAAAGACTTCAGGAAAAAATTAACTCTGGCGCCGATTATATAGTGACTCAATTGTTCTATGATAATCAAGTTTATTTTAATTTTGTGAAACAATGTCGTGATGCTGGAATTACCGTTCCCATTATTCCAGGATTAAAAGTATTAACATCAGCTTCACATATCACTTCACTTCCAAAATCCTTTCATATAAATATTCCTGTTGCCTTGTCTGATGAAGTTGCAGCAAATCCAACTCGGGCAAGAGAAATCGGCATTGAATGGGCAAGTATGCAAGCAAAAGAACTTTTATCACATAATGTTTGTGGATTGCACTATTACATAATGGCGAACCCAAGTCCAGCTGTAAAAGTAATAGAAAGCTTAGGATTATAATTTTAGTGCTCTAATTTTGGTGCGAGACTTCAGTCTCGTACCAAAAAGCAACACAAGAGACTTAAGTCTTGTTTAAACAAGAATAGAAATTTATAAAGCCAAGAACATTCTAAACACTTACCGATTATAAAAATCGTCGAAAACCGATAACTCTTTTTTTCCAATACGGATTATTCAATTCAGAAATAATAACTCCTTGTGAAGTTGAAGCATGCATAAATTTGCCAGGGCGAATAATAATCCCCACGTGTAATTGTTTTGGACCCGTTCTAAAAAATACAAAATCACCTGGCATTAGAAATTTTGGGCTAACCTTTTTTCCCTTTTTCACTTGTAATTCTGTAGTTCTAGGAATTTTCACACCAAATTGATCTTTCATAATAATCATCATAAGTGCAGAACAATCTATTCCCCGGCTATTCTCACCACCTATTTGGTAACGGGTTCCTTTCCACCTATCATAAGCCTGATCTAGTTTATTTTCAATTACTTTAACTCTTCCAGCTGAATAATTTCCTGTACTAGCACAAGACGCTAGAATCATTAACGCAACAAAAAAAAGCGTAACTTGTTGAAGTGAAAACAGATTCGAGTTAATTGTAATTACATGAAATGACTTCATTCGGCAATGTAGGATTTTTCAAAAAGAAATCCAATCCTACAAATGGGGTATAAAATGCTCTTCGCAAAAATAAGCCGAACAAGTTCAATTGTTCGGCTTAAAATAACAATTAGGGTTTATGTGTGTGTCTTCTATTATTGGCTATTGGTATTAAATGATATGGTATTAAATGGTAATCCTGTAGAGCTTAGAATAGTCGTACTCATTGTGTTTCCAGACAAATCTTTCATCGAATCATCGTTTGAAGTTGCAACAATTCTAGTAGTATTTGTGGATTCTGTAGCCTTGAGTTTTCTACTTAAAAAGAGTTTTACAGTATCAAGAAATTTAGTATTTGAATCCAGAAAAGCATTTACCGAGGTAATTGTTAGACCATCAATGGGTTGATCATTTACATCACGAACTAAATATTTCGCTGCAGTTGATAAATTTGCAGAACTCATCGGCTCACTAAATGTTACAGTAACAGAACTATCAACAGCAGAATATACTGAGCTTCGTAAGCCTGGTTGCACATTATCTTGAATGACTAAGGAATTACTTTTTGCACTTACTTTGAGATTTTCACTCACAGCTTTAACATAAAATTCAACAGAAACAGCCTTATTAAACGCAGTCTGAGAACCTGTAATGAATGAGCCTGTTGAAGCGGAAAAACGAACATATCCAAACCATTCATCATCTTTAACAAAAGATTTATCAACTAATTCAGCGTTTTCACCTTCTACTTTTCTGTAAACTTCATAATATGCAACAGGAGCATTTGTATTATTTATCGTGACTTGGAAATTTGAAGTTCCTCCAATATAGTTTAAAGAAGGCGAACCTGAATTTGGATTAAAAGCAAAGACTGGTGTATTGGGTGTTGCTGTATTTTTAAATGTGGAAAACGTGATAAATGCAACTTCCTGAGTTTCTCGTTCACAATCGGAACATTCATCTTCACTTCTAAAACAAGTTGCCGTTAAAGGCTGACATAACTCATCCGTAAAGTGTACACTATTAAAAACGGAACGTAAATCGAGCGAATAAAAATAGGCATCTTTAAAAACATCGGTCGAAGTTATTGTTAATTCGGTAAAATCTGTATTCCAAGCAACTTTTACTTCATAATTATTTCCAACCTTTGCAACTGCTTTTGTTTGTATTTCTTTTAAATACACCGAATCTATCATCGTTCCAGACTTCGTTCCAAATTCATAATCGGTTCTAGTAAAACGAGATTGTTTTACAGGACTGCTAAATCTAAACTTGAAAGCAATGGACTCATTTAGATTTAAATCATCACCATCATCTACCGTAAGTCCTGTAAATTCAAATGGTGGACAAACTTTACCTGAATTAACGGAGACTGAACCAAAATTATACTCCGTTTCATTATCTGAAGAAGAAACGGGAATATTTATTTCATCTGTTTGGATACTAATGTCTGACAATTCATCAAGACTTTGAAAACGAATGAATGTTGTAATTCCTTGTTCAATTTTTTCAAACGAAAATTTGCCATCAATTTGCGTAATGGTTGTATCTAAAATTACATCTGCATTCGTTCTAAAACCACTACCATTTTGACTTGCACTACCTTTTGCATACAAGGTTGCTAACACTCCTTTAACTGGAACTCCATCGTTTTGATCTACTAAAACACCCGTTAATTTTATATTATTTTTGTAAAGTGGAATAACAACGTTGGCTGATGCATTATTAGATTTTCCAGTCTTGCCTAGAAAATTTAGCGTTACAGGATACAATACAACTTTGCTTCTGTACACCGGATTTGCTTGAGTTATTGAAAACCCATAGGTGCCAGTAATTGTAGTTGATGAAGTTGTGTCTTGTGATGTTCCTCCAGAAATCGGCACATCGGTGAAAAAGAATCTACCACTTGCATCGGTTGTATCAATAAATACTACCTCATTATCTGAATAGGTTAATTGAATAATTACGTTAGATAAAGTTTCATTGGAAACCCCGTCTATTATGAGTCCACCAATATCGGCAGATGTTGTTTCAGGTTTGTCATTTTCTTGAAATAATGAACAGCCCACTGAAGCAATTGTTAGAGCTGAAATGACTACTAGTTGCTTAATTGTAATTTTAAACATTGTATGATTGGTAAATTATATTTTAAATTGCGATTCCCTCTTTCGTATTCTTTTAATGGTGAACAATAAAAGTGGAATTAAGTTTGATGCAAGTTACAACTGAGGAAAGGACAAATTCACCGCATGGCTATGTGGTAATTTCTTTAAAGAGAGTTTAATTAGGATGTTTTGATCAGATTTTTTGATTTTTTAAATCTCGTTTGTGACTTATTTTCTTTTCAGAATTGATTATTTACACGTTTGTAAGTCTCACAAATTATCGAATCTCAACCATTTTTTTCTAATTATTAACCCCAACTACTTTACTTAACGTTTCAATTTTGATTACTAATTTAAAACTCTATTTACTTGAATTTGGAATAAAAAATAAATTCCAAAAAATTATAGAATAGCGTCAGTTGACTTGGGAAAACCTCCCTGTAGCATTTTTCACTTTTGGGCGCTTTGAAAATGTCAGTTTAACATGGTATTTTTAATTTTTTTGCAGATTTATAATGAAAAACGAAATTTTCATAATTTCTTACTCGTAATAAGCGTACCTACAAAAATAAAGCGCGTTCTTCGGCACTCGGCAACCTACAAGTCTCTTTTTTTCCAAACCATTGGTAACGGTTTTTGGCGATTAGTTCATAAACCCAATTTCTAATAAATGATGGAATTATTAAGAAAATTCCCATTAAATTTAGTGGTAAACCCAAATTGATTGCAACATGTAAGGCTGCGGTCGATTTTATATACACATTTCCTTTGTGTTCAAGAATAAAACTGTCGTAATCTGATTGATTAAAATTATTCTCGACTAAAATTTTTTGCCCAGCTTCTGATTGAAGTGAAGCAAATCTGAATTTCTTGTTTTTATCTCTTTTTATGACAAAATCAACCGAAGCGTTGCAAAGATTGCAGACACCATCAAAATAAATAATTGAATACGGTTTATTAGTCATTTCATTTATTATTTCATCTAATTTCGAATTTCAGAACAGATTAGATTTTCTTGGCTATATATTGAACCACAACAATTCTGCTTTTAAAACTTGTTTGATTTATTGTGCCGAATGGAATTAATTGTTGTCTCCACTCCAGAAAGTCCGTTTTTCGGTTTTTCACTTTCTAGAATCTGCGAATTCACCCATACTTTGTTGCAACCTAGGTTTGGGGGTATGCTCAATGTTGAGTAACAAAATCACTTTACAACACCAACATAAATAAATGCAATTCCGCCAGTTAATGATTCATATTTCATTGCTGAAAAACTATTGGCTTTCTCCATCAATTCAATGAATTTACCCTCTGCTGGAAAACGTGCGCTTGTTTCAGGCAAGTAAGTGTAAGCATCTTTATTTCCGGATAAAAAACCTCCAACTGTTGGCATTACATATTTACTATAAAATTCAAAAGGTGCTTTCATTAAACCTTTTGGTTGACCAAATTCTAGCACAACTATGCGTCCTCCTGGCTTTACAACTCGTGCCATTTCTGATAAGGCTAGTACTGGATTATCAACATTTCTGATTCCAAAAGAAATGGATGCAATATCGAATGTATTGTCATCATAGGGAAGATTCATGGCATCGGCCACTTCGAAATCAATAGTTAATTTTTTGCCTTTTGCTTTGGCTGGAGCAGGTTCAATCATTTCAGCACAGAAGTCAGTTCCTAAAACGTAGCCAGTTTCACCAACTTTTTCCTTGAAGGTGATTGCTAAATCGCCTGTTCCTGTTGCGCAATCGAGAACTGAATCGCCTGGTTTTGCACCGCTTTCTTTAACGGCAACATATCGCCAAAAGTGATGAATACCAAAGGATAAAACGGAATTTACTTTGTCGTAATCGCCTGCTATAGAGGCAAACATACTTCTGACTTCTTCGCTCATGTATAGGTTTGATTGATCTTTATTTTTGTATTGTCCAAAAATACGGATTCTTCTAGAATCATTTGTGTATTGATTAGCTATCAGACTTATATCTAGATTTGATTGGGTTTATTTTGCTATTATTTTAGAATTTTCGATTTCTAGTTTCTCATTTAATCTCGAAGCTATCTCTACTTTGATTCGATCTTAGTTCTTGGAACTGACTGATTTTGGGCTCATCTCCGGTCGATATGACAATTAAGTCATTTCACTTCGTGGTGCCTTCGGTATCGAGCTTGTCGAGAAATCTTCCGATTTAATTGCTCGTTCCTTATTGTTAAACCTGCTTGAATTTCGAAGATATCTCCACTTCGACTCGTTCTTGGTTCTTGCTTTGGACTTTAGAGATTAGGCTCATCTACGGTCGATATGACTTGTTTTCTTTTTTTTGGGATTGCATTTTTGAGTTTTTGTTTCATTTCTGTTAATTCTGAAACTTCTAAACCTGCTGCGATACTTTTTTGCATGCAAATCCAAATTAAAAACTGCTCATATCTAAACTCTTGTTTAAAAACTCGATCCCCAATCCATTCTGTTCCCAATTTTACCCAGCCAATTCTAGCAGAAAAAAAGACAATCACCGCACAAATCAACTCAACATACCTTTCTTGAATTCCTAAAATGGAAAAAATGACTAAAGCGAAGGCAACTTGAACAAAATGTTTATTAAATAAGGTAATGAATGAACCTAGCCGTAATCCATATAAAAAACGATGTTGAGTTACCAGTAAAGTCATTAAACCAATACCCATTAAACCCTCTAATCCCACTGGCAAAAACAAAAATAATGGTAAAATGAAAAAAGCCGGAAAACTACCAAATGCTAAAGCCCATTCATTAATTTCCACAAACACTTCAGATTTTGCTCTAATTTTCCAGAGTTCGTCATACGTTTTATCTAAAAAATCGCTTGAAATTCGTAGCCAACCTGCATTTTGAATAAAAATTCCTTGTGGTGTTTCAATAAATGGGTCTGTTGATTTCATAGTAAAATTTATTCACTGTTTTAAGAAAAACATACTCAAAGATAAATAAATCAAATTCGACTATCATAAATTCAATGATTCTTCATAGAGCGTACTCCGAAAAGTAGTTATTAGCAATTTATTCGTCGAATTCGGAGAATTTGGTAGGGTATAAACCTATAGAATCGACTTTTCGGAGTGGACTCTTCATTTAATTCTAGGAATTAAACTAGTAAGATTACCATCTAAATAGCTTTTTCAGATTCGAATAAACTATATGAAAGAACCTATGGATTAAACGCATACTAGTTTTTTTGGATCCAGTTGAAGTCTGAATTTGAGTAAATCAAGATCTTATAATAATTATGCAGTGTTTTTTGAATTGGAATTTTAATTGGGAATTAGATTTTACAAGAATTCATTTTAAGCAACAGCAATGGTTATAATTCCAACACTACTTGCACCGGCTTTTTTAAGTGCCAAAGCGCTGGCATACGATGTTGCACCAGTTGTGAAAACATCATCAACTAATAAAATACATTTCTCTTTTACCAGATTAGTATCTGCTATAAAAACGCCTTCCATATTTTTTATACGTTCTTCATGGCTGAAATGAGTTTGTGTTTCAGTATATCTAGTACGACTTAAGCCATTGTATTCCAATAGTTTTTCACCTAATCCGAATGAAACACCAATGGCAATTTTATGGGCTTGATTGTATCCTCTTATTCTATATTTTTTAGGATGAAGTGGAACACTTGTGATTAAAATCTCATAGTTATTTTGTTTCCACAGCTGAAATCCAGGGTTTGATTTTACTTTTTTCCCAAGTAACTCACCTAAAATAATTCCGATTTTACCCACACCAGTATATTTTAAATTATGCAATAGATCTTGAAGCGTTCCACCTGAATCAAAACGCCATAATGCATCTTGAAAATAAACGGTATCGGGTAATAAAATGCCTTCACAGGTTTTCTTCTTTTCAGGATTTGGATCGGTATAACGCTTTTTTAGGCAATCTGCACAAATGTATTCTTCTACTTTACTTAGTCGGTTTGAACAGGCTAAACAAACCCGTGGAAATAAGAATTGCTCTGAAATATCTAAGAGTTTTTTTAGCATTTTTAAAAAACTTTCCCTTTTTAAATTTATTCATCAGAAATTGAAACACTTTGTTTTACTGGACTCAAAATTGATTTTAATTGAATAATTTGAGGTTTGAAAATCACAATTTGTATAATTAGCAAAAGTATAAGATAAACGATAAACGCAGTTACGGAAGCTGGAAAGTAACTTGTTTGAATAAAAAAAAGCCCGGCTAAAATCGACATCACTACAAAACTTTTCGCTGCATAGTTTACTGAAAAATAATCTGAGAATGGAACTTTTTGAGGCATTTGTCCATCAGCTAAAAACTTGCAAATTAGAATATAAACGATATGAGCAATTAAAGTCGCCCAAGCTGGGCCTGTAAATCCTATCCAATATAAAAAACAAACACTTAAAACCGCATTTACTACTAATTCTATCGCACTTGCCCAAAAGACTAGATTGCTTTTTCCTAATGCTAAAAGAATCGTGTCTGAGAATAAAAAATGAACAACAACAGTACCTAAATACACTTGAAAAACGGGTGCTGAACTTTCAAATCCGCCAAAAAGCAGCTGCATTAATTGTTCTGAAAAAAGTAAGAATAACACTAAAAATGGGGCAATTAGTGAAAATAAGGTGGAAGAAATCATCTTAATGGTTGCAAATGACTCCTTGAATTTGTGCTCTTTAAACTGTTTTCCCAATTGAATGAGTAATGCCGATGCAGCTGCATTGAGCAAAGCGGAAATAAACGGGATTTTACGAGCGCCAATTACATAATGAGCAAAAATGGCATCATCAGCATAAAACCAACGCACGAACCACGAATCCATATTTACGGATGCAATTCCAGCAATGGAAACGAGCATAAGGCCGCCGACGTATCGGATATCAAAAGGAAGACTTTTTTTTATTTGATTCCAAGAAACCGAAGTCCAATCCGATTTTGTAAAAAACATTAAAAATATAGAACGCAGAAAAGGCGCAGCAATCATACAAAAGCTTACCACTTCGAGAGAATAACCAAGATAGAATGGGATTACAATACTAGAAACTTCAAATGAATTTGAAAATAGATTATGAGCAAAAAGCCATTTATTTCTATGTTTTAGCACAAAAACAGATTCGATTACACTCGAAAACCCAGAGAATAGCATGTAAATACTAAAATTTCGAAATGCTAGATACAGTCCTTCTGCATGGAATAAAGTCTGCCACCACGGAAAGCCCAACCAAACAATTAAGAACATGAATACCCCTAAAAAAGATGATAAGAACAAGCCTATAGTAATCGATTCAGAACGTTTTGACTCATCAGAACCCCGATAATAGAGTAATCCAGAAAGAGAGCCTGTAACGACTGGTCCAAGAACTCCATACAAAATCCAAATCGTACGATATTGTCCTAATTCCTCAACAGAAATAATACGAGTTAAAATCATTGAGACGGCTAGTGCTGAAAAAATCGAAATGCTTCGAGCCATTGTGATGGAAGTAATTCGTTTTAATAGCAGGGATAAAGTCAAAATACGTTGGTCTGATGTTTATAGAAGTAGCTTTATGTTAAAAATTAACTAAAACCTGTCCAAAATACGCAATTAATACTAAAAAGAGCCTTATTCCTTGTTTCAGAAATGGTCAATTTTAGGTACTTTACTAAAGTTAAATTCAATCTCATTCTTTTGAGTCAAATTAGGTTTAGTTAATCATATCACTTTGGTTCTCCTTTATTCTTTTTGGCTTATTAATAATAATTTTGAATGCGGAATAATCGGTTCATAGTGTTTGTAATTCAGTGTTGAGTAAGTATGAACCATCGATTTAACGAATTGCATACCATTCACTTGTGTTTATTTTTGAAATATGTCTTTAAGTCAAGATCTTGAACAAATCCGAATTTATCAGAAACTTAGTCGTGAGACTGTTCACAGCATAAGCAAAATTGCCATTTATATTATTGAAGCCATAGAAAATGGAACCATTTTTGACGATTCTACACATATCACATATCAACGTAGTTATATTCGAACCTATGCTAAAGTTCTAAAAATTGACGACGCCGAAGTTGTACATGCTTTAGATGAACATTATTCTGGAAATTACAAGGGAAGTCTAGGGCAAAAATATATTACGGGTGAACTTATTCAAGAAAATGCGCCAGTTGTTACGCAGAATAATCATTATAATGAATCAGCAAATCATTCTGAGATAACACAAGAAATTGTGGAGCCACAAGAGGAAACTCCTAAACCTCGAAAAATTATAAGTGAAGAAGCAAGTGATATCACTCGAATTCCTGAACTTAACCAATCAGCTTATAACAAAACGAAAGTTGCTCCAAATGTATCTTCTGTAAATTGGGCTTCTGTAAATTCTGACAAAAAAGCAGATTCCATTTCCAAACTTCCATTTATCATTATTGGTAGTTTGGTACTCCTAATTGTTAGTGTTTATGGATTTATGCAAATAGATTCCATTCCTTTTTTTGCTAATTCCGATTCATCAGACACTAAAAAAGAAGTTGTGGTAAAAAACAATACACTTGATAAAGAAATTGTACTTCAAGGGAATCCTTCTGCAACACAAGAACTTACTCAAGATCAAAAAGCAGATTCATCTTTGAGTCTAAACATGCCTATTGAAGCAGTAACAACACTTGAACCTGTTTTCACACTTCCAGATACCTTGGCGATTTTAGTTTGGGCAACGAAGGACAAATTAGAACCTGTTCGAATTAAAACAGATTTAACGGATAGTTATTTCCCCTATTGGATTGAAAAAGGAACGGCAATGCGTTTTGAATTTACTAGTGAAATTTCAATTAAAGGTCAGTATGAACGAATGTTGATTTTATTTAACAATCATAGACCAATGGAAGATTTCAAATCAAATCGTGGAAAAGACAGAGAAATTTTATTAAAGAGAAGTCTTTTTGAGTCAAAAATTGATTTACTTAAACCCGTTAGTGATTCAGAGTCAGCAAGTTTACCAAAACCTGATAAAATAATAGACAGACCTGTTTTTTAAGATTGTATGACAGATCTATTTTCAAGTATAAATGGAAAATACCATCAACGAATTTCTGAATTGAGAGAGATTCTTAGTAAAGCAAATGATGCTTATTACCAGTCTGCTGAACCTTATTTAAGTGATACAGATTATGATGTTTTAATGGCAGAACTCATTGATTTGGAAACTAAAACAGGAACACAGGCACCCGATTCACCAAGTCTTCGCGTTGGGGGAAAACCCAATAAAGAATTCCTAACGGTTACCCATCCTACGCCACTTTTAAGTCTTTCGAACACCTATAATGAAGGTGAATTACTCGATTTTGACCGAAAAATTAACAATCTATTAGGTCATAGTGATTATACCTATGTTGCAGAGTTAAAATATGATGGCATGGCACTTCGTCTTTCTTATCAAAACGGAGTCTTACAAATGGCAGCAACTCGTGGAAATGGGGTTGAAGGTGACGATATTTCAACCAATGTAAGAACAGTAAAATCTATTCCTTTGCGATTAGCTGTAAATACTTCGTTTTCAAATGAAATGTTAGATATTCGTGGCGAAGTTTTTATGGAACGGGAAGCTTTTGCTCAATTAAACGAACAACGCGAAGCTGACGGCGAAAGCGTTTTTGCCAACCCAAGAAATGCTACAGCTGGAAGTTTAAAACTTCAGGATTCAAAAGTAGTTGCTACTCGACCTATTCGATTTTTTGCTTACGATTTATTATCTGATGCGTTACCGGCCGCCATTACTCAAACAGAAAAATTAAGTCTTTTGGCTGAAATGGGATTGCCTGTTTGCGAACATCGTAAACACTGTTCAACTATCGAGGAAGTCATTGAAATTATTGCCATTTGGGATGAACTTCGTCATACTTTACCCTACGATACAGATGGTGTTGTAGTAAAAGTAAATGAAGATCGTTATCGCGATATTTTAGGCCGAACTGCAAAAGCTCCACGTTGGGCAATTGCGTATAAATATCAGGCTGAACAAGCAAAAACTATTCTTAATGACATCAGTTTGCAAGTGGGAAGACTTGGTACCATAACTCCGGTTGCTGAATTGGAACCTGTTTTTTTAGCCGGAAGCACCGTTAAACGTGCATCATTGCATAATGAAGATGAGATCTTACGAAAAGATATTCGAATTGGCGATACCGTTTTAGTAGAAAAAGCTGGGGAAATAATTCCACAAGTCATTTCAGTTGTGAATCCTGATCGCGAAAACAGAAGTGAATCATTTAAAATGCCACAGCATTGTCCTGCATGTCAATCAGTATTAGTAAAAACAGAAGGTGAGGTTGCTTGGAGATGCGAAAATCCGGTTTGTCCACCACAACTTAGAATTAAAATCGAACATTTTGCAGGTCGAACAGCCATGCAAATAGACGGCTTAGGTGAAGCTATTGTCGATCAGTTAGTTTCTAAAAACTTGATTTCAACCTATGCAGATTTGTACTCATTAAACCAGGAGCAAATTGCAAACCTCGAAAGAATGGGCGAAAAATCAGCCCAGAATTTACTTACGAGTTTAGACGAATCAAAAAAACGCCCTTTCGACAAAGTCTTATTTTCTCTTGGAATTCGATTTGTTGGCGTAACGGTTGCTAAAGATTTGGCACAACATTTTGGATCAATTGAAGTTTTACAGAAAGCAAGTTATGATGAATTAATTGCTGTTGATTCAATTGGGCCGCAAATTGCATTATCAGTAATTGATTTCTTTTCACAAGAAAAAAATCGTGCTTTAATCACCCAATTAAAAGAAGCTGGTTTACAATTCAAGTTTGAAGCTAAAGAAAAACAATCTGTTATATTTGCTGGAAAAATATTTGTATTAACCGGATCCTTACCTACCTTAAAACGAGATGAAGCAAGTCGAATCATTGAAGCCAATGGTGGTAAAGTAAGCAGTTCTGTTAGTAAAAAAACGGATTTTGTTTTAGCTGGAGATGAAGCTGGCAGTAAATTAGAAAAAGCTAAAACACTTGGAGTTCAGATTTTGAACGAAAATGAATTTTTAACCTTAGTTGCAAATTAATGATGTCTTTTACACTTGAAAATTTAGAACACGTATCTATCATTACTGTTGAAAACGAAAAATTAAATTTTGAGAATGCTCCTAATTTAAAAACGCAAATCATTCAATCTGCTAATGAAGATCAATTTAGCCCGCTAATTATTGATTTAAAGAACGTAACCTTTGCAGATTCTTCTGGCCTATCAGCTTTATTATTAGCACAAAGAACCTATAGAGATTCGGATAGACCTTTTGTTATCTGTTGCGTTGGCGAACGAGTAATGAAACTACTAGAAATTTCTCATCTACACACGGTTTTCCAAATTGCTGATAATCGTGTTGTTGCACTTTCACTTGTTTAATGAATAAAATATAATGAGTTGGCTGTCAAAAATCGGCTTGGCCCCAAAGTCTAAATCTTCTTTAATTTCTGCAGACAGCCAAAAAAAAGAAAAGGCTGAACAACAGAAATCTATAGCGTATAAATCTCTAATTGGGATTATTTTTTTCGGATTCTTAGTAACCGTATATCCCAGAAAAATTATTCAAGAAACCATTTATAAAATGGGTGAACCTTGGACTCAAGAAGACTTAACCGCTCCTTTTACGTTTAGTTTATTAAAAGAAACCGAAGAATTTGAAAAAGAAAAAAACTCCATACTAAAAGAAACACCTCTCATTTTTCTTACCGATTACAATTCAAGAATTCGAATTACTACGCGTTTAGACTCCATTTATTCTAAAATAACGCCCGTTGTTGAGGCTTACAAACAATTTCAACATTCAAAATTAAACGAACCTGGAGTTGCTCTACGCGATTCATTAGAGTATATAAGTGCAAAATCTTTATCTGGCGTCGGTCTGGATGATAAAGGATGGAATGGCTTATTATTCAAAATTACAGCGGAGTCAATAAATCGCATTCCTATGTCTGATAATCGATTTATTGGCGTTGATATTCGTCTACGATTGGACAGATTACTCAATGAATTATTGAATCAAGGTATCATTAACAAACCTAAAAATGATATTAGTTTACAGGAAATTACGATTCGGGATTTACGCCAAAGAACAGAACGAAATCAATATTTAGTTGATGTAAAAGATATTCGTGAAGCGCGAGAATATGCTCAATATCGTTTATTTAGAACTTTTGTTGATCAATCTGCTGAAGCTGCATTTCAATTATTTAATCTAGTTATTGAGCCCAATTTAAAGTTTAGTGAAAAAGACACAAAAGATCGTGTTGATGAATTTATAAGCACTATTTCTCCAACAAAAGGTGCCGTTACAAAGGGGCAAGTGATTATCCGAAAAGGAGATTTAATAAATCGTGAGCGTTTTAACATGCTTCAAAGTCTGGCAAAAGCACGAAGTGAAGAAGTAAGTGATTTGGAAGTTTGGAAACAATATTTTGGACAAATTATTCTGCTTTTAGCGGTTAGTATGATTTTCATTATGTATATCTATTTGTATCGAAAACCTATTTTTGATGATAATAAATTACTGTTTTTATTATTCTTAATGATTGGTCTTTTACTAGGTGCTCATACTGTAGTTTATGCCGTTTTCGATAATCTATCGCCTTATATTCTTCCCGTAGCTATTGTTCCCATCATCTTAACTGTTTTGTTTGATTCAAGAGTTGGGATTCTTACTACTATTACATTAGCGCTTATTATGGGACTTTTTAATGGCTACAATTTTGAGTTTACAACAGCAACCATTACCGCTTGCAGTATGGCCGTGTATTCGGTTCGTGATATCAAAAATAGAAATCAGTTTTATGTGTTTACTCCAGCTTTAATTATAAGCTCCTATTTTCTTGTTTATGTTGGCTTTAGCTTATTAAAAATAGGTGGATTTGATACCATTTATGAACATTCAATAAGTATTCTTTTTAATGCTTTATTCAATTTAGTACTAGTTTATCCACTTATTCTTTTGGTTGAAAAACTATTTAAAGTAACTACCGATGTTACTCTATTAGAATTAAGTGATACAAATAGATCTCTTTTAAAATCACTGATGTTACATGCTTCGGGAACGTTTCATCATAGTTTGCAAGTTGCCAATCTATCTGAAGCTGCTGCAAATGCAATCGGCGCAAATGCTTTATTGTGTCGTGTTGGCGCTTTGTACCACGATATTGGTAAAATGGAAAAACCAGAATATTTTGTTGAAAATCAGTCTGGATTAAATGTTCATGAGAAGCTCAAACCCAGAATGAGCGCTTTAGTAATTCGTGATCACGTTAAAGCTGGGGTAAAAACCGCAGAAGAAAACAATCTTCCAGTAATTATTATTGATTTTATTCGCACACATCACGGAACTTCCATTATTCGTTATTTCTATGAAAAGGGAAAACGTCTTAGTGAAAATCCATCAGAGATTAAAGAAGAAGATTTCTGTTACGATGGACCAATTCCTTTCACTCGAGAAACAGGAATTGTAATGTTAGCAGATAGTATTGAAGCCTCTGCAAGAACGATTCAAGAACCGAACTTTTCGAAATTAGAAGCCCATGTTAATCGAATAGTTGAAGAAAAATTAGATGAAGGTCAATTGAGTAATTGTCCACTCACGTTTCAGGATTTACAAAAAATAAAAGAGGCTTTTATTCAAATTTTAGTTGGCGTTTACCATGGAAGAATAAAATATCCTGGAGGTAATGATGAGAAAAAGTTGAATCAACATCATGAAACATCGACTACAAAAGGTACTTCTGTAAATAAGCCTGAGCAAAATACAGAAAAAAAAATAGAATCTAAGAAGGAGCTAAAATCAGAAAAGAACGATAACGACGAATTAAATGCCATTATTTGATTCCATTCTTCTATCCTTTTTACAGTTTTTAGAAATCGAAAAAGGTCTTTCGAAAAATACATTGGAGTCCTATAAAAACGATTTAGAACGTTATATTTCTTTTCTCACGTACATTTTAAAACTCGAAGAACCTGCCGCAGTTACATTTAATCACATTGAAGAATATTTAACCGAAATGGGCGCTATGGGCCTTGCGCCAAGAAGTATTGCACGAAATATTTCAGCTTTAAGGGGATTTCACGAATTTTGCCAAATGGAAGGGTTTTCGCCAGCCGATCCTTCCGAAATTATTGAAACCCCAAAATTCACGCAAAAACTCCCTGATGTTTTATTGATTGAAGAAGTTGCGCAGATTCTAGAAGCTCCTGAAAAAGAAACCGCAGCTGGATTGCGAGATGCGGCTATTTTAGAAACGCTTTATGGTTCAGGTATGCGTGTTTCAGAATTGGTTGATTTACAATTGAATCAGGTTATTTTTGAAATTGATTTTATTCGGGTTATCGGAAAAGGAAATAAGGAAAGATTAGTTCCGCTTGGTGATATCAATAAAGAAGTTTTATCTGATTACTTGAACATTGCAAGACCTCTTTTTATTAAAATTCCGACACATACCCAAAACAAAGTATTTTTGAATCAGCGAGGAAAACCTCTCACGAGAATGTCTGTTTGGAATATTGTTCAGAAATACACGACTTTAGCTGGCGTTGAAAAACATGTTTATCCTCATGCTTTCAGACATTCTTTTGCGACACATTTGTTAGAAGGCGGCGCTGATTTACGCGTTGTACAAGAGTTATTAGGGCATTCTTCCATTCTAACTACGGAGATTTACACTCATATTGATCGGAACTATTTGCATCAAACCTATAAATCGTTTCACCCAAGATCGTGAAAATTTTGAATGCTGAGTTTTTATTTTTGAATTAAAAAAAATGTCGTGTCGACTGGAGACTTAGTAAAATTGTGAATGTTCTATTCTAAATTTTGAATTAAAAAAAACGTCATGTTGACCGGAGATGAGGAAATCAATAAGCTCAGAGAGCTCATTAAAACGAATTGAAGTTATACCGTTATACCGTTAATAGTCAAGTTTTTTTTGAAACATTTTTCTATGTTTCAACTAGTAAAGGAGCACTTTCCAGATCCCGCACATGACCGTCACGTACGGCTTGGGACAGAAGGTGTTCCTTTCTTTG
>Ga0210025_1000302_pt1 | contig 68729 bp, 52 predicted proteins | sample CryGeyme20150102_FD_183989 | JGI IMG/M metagenome (GOLD analysis project Ga0210025, IMG submission 183989) | Groundwater microbial communities from Crystal Geyser aquifers in Utah, USA - Crystal Geyser metaG 2015-0102 (SPAdes) (version 2) | ecosystem: Environmental > Aquatic > Deep subsurface >... | reverse complement strand
ATGATGCTACTGCACCGACGGTGATTATCAGTGGTGCCAGCGGCAGCATTAATGCCCCATTTACCGCAACTTTTACGTTCAGCGAAGCGGTGATCGGTATTATCGATAACAGCTACATTAGCGTCACTAATGCTTCTGTGAGTGCGTTCAGTGCGACCAGTGCATCGGTTTATACCGCATTAATAACGCCAACTGCAGACGGCGCAGTAACGGTCGATGTTGCTGGTGCTGTTGCCCAGGATGCTGCGGGTAATAACAACACGGCAGCAACTCAGCTGGCGGTTACTTATGATGCTACGGCTCCGACGGTCGTTGTCAGTGGTGCCAGTGGTACTATCGGCGCAGGCTTTACCGCCACCTTTACTTTCAGCGAAAACGTTACGGGTTTTATCGTGGGTGGTATTACGCTGACCAATGCCAGTGGCAGTAATTTCCAGGCGGTCAGTGGTTCGGTATATACCCTGGACATTACGCCATCAGCGTTCGGTTTAGTCACCGTCAGTGTGGCAGCGAATAAAGCCAGCGATGCTGCCGGAAATAACAATACTGCAGGTAGCCTGTCGGTGGATTATCAGAATATCAATACCGATGGATCGGTCACGATTTCCGGCCTGGCTGTAGAAAGTCTGACTTTGTTATCACAAGTGAACGATGCTGATGGTATTGACGATGCGACACTGACTTATCAATGGCGTAGTGGTGCGACTGCGGTAGGCAACAGTTCGTCTTATACCGTTGCAGCTGCCGATGTCGGTCAGCAGATTACTGTGCAAGTCACCTATACCGATAATCTCGGGCGCAATGAGAATCACACCTCAGCGGCCACGGCTACGGTGATCAGCTTGCAGCAATATTCCCTGAATACTATTTCTGGCTCAGCGGGTGGTGTTGCTGCGGACGATCTGACGCTGACACAGTATCGTGAGGCAGGACTGACCCAACCAAGTGATGACGATTTCAACCGTGTATTGCCTATTCTGAACAGCGCTATCGGCCGCTCTCAGGCAGCAGATACCGATACCCTGGTTGAACTGGAAGCACTGGTAGCCCTGATTATGGAAGCGCAGGACGATGACGGCGATGGTCTGCCGAACAGCCTTGAAGGGGATGTAACGATTGACCGTGATCGCGATGGCATTATCGACCGGGAAGATACCGACAGCGATCAGGACGGTCTGTCTGATCGGGTTGAGCTGGGCTTAGTACTTACCGACAGTGATGAAGATGGCATTATCGATTTCTTTGATGCCGATGCCGATCAGGATGGCAATGTCGATGATGGCCGTACCGACGATAACCTCGACGGTGCGGAAGACAGTCTGATGACCGTTGAAGGGTATCGTACAGCCAATGCTCTGGCAGATGCTGACAATGACGGCCTGTTGAATAGTCAGGATCTGGATTCCGATAACGATGGTATCGGCGATCTGATCGAAAACGGTTTGGCTGATGTTGATGGCAATCTGATGGTCGATGATGACCGCATTGAACTCGATGACAGTAACGACCTGATCGACGATAACAACGACGGTATCTTTAACTTCCTGCAGTTAAGCAGCAATGATATTCAGACCGATTTCTCACTCAGTGGTTTGCCGAAGCTGCTGGACGTTGATAAAGATGGCCGTATCGATAACACCGTGGATATGGATCATGATGGTCTGATGGATATTATCGACAATGCGGTCGGTGCCTTCGGTTCTCTGCCCGATATTGATGGTGATGGTATCCCGAACCATCTGGATGAAGATGATGACGGCGACGGTATTCCGGATGTGGTTGAAAATCCGCAAATGGGCTTCTTTACCGGTAAGGATGCCGATGCCGATGGTATTGATGATGGCGTCGACTACGACGTAAATGGCGATACCTTCGGCACCGACAGTAACGGCAATGGCGTACGTGATGACCGCGAGATGCCGGATTATGATAATGACGGCATCGCCGATCATCTGGACCCGGATTCTGACAATGACAACATCATTGATGGTGAAGACCCATCCATTAATACCGGTGACGATGTCACCACAGCCACCGGTGCTTTCGGCCCATGGATGCTGTTGCTGGTATTGATACTGGGTATGGCCGGGCGCTTATCAGGACGGTTGTCTGGAGGTGCGCGTGCATTGCTGCTGGCGGGGTTGCTCTGGGTGCCGCTGTCACAGGCGAACAGCGCATCTGCGACGGATGAGTTTTCCGCAGACAAGGTGCACTGGCTGCTGGCCTGGGGAGCTGGCTACAGCTGGCTTAATCCGGAGGTTCATAGTAGTAACAAAGTCACCGATGACGGCGGACTGGCAGGACATTTTGCTGTGGGTGTGCAACTGAATCATGCCTGGCAGGTACGTTATGAATACGGTATTCCGGGTACCGCTGAGGTGAACAGTGCACCGATTGAATACACAACCCACAGTTTGCAGGCGCAATACCGTATGCCACTTTATGGTCAGTGGAGCTGGATGCTGGGTGCCGGGTACGCACATATTGAAGCCGATGTGGCGTCGGGTTTTAACACCCGGCTGGAGAGTAAAGGTCAGCTGAGCCTGCAGGCCGGGGCCAGCTATCCGTTAGCCAACAACATCCGTGTTGGCGTACAGGCAACCCGTTATTCCGGTGATGTGCAGACACTGATGGTGGATTTCAGTCATCTGATTCCCTGATCACGGCATAGACATCCGCTATAAAAAACGGCCCGGACATGAGAATGTCCGGGCCGTTTTTTATGCGCAGCGTTTGTCGCAGCCAGAATGCTGTGTCCGGTTATTCTTCACCGAACAGCGAACAGTCGATCAGATCACACAGGCAGTGAATCACCAGCAGATGCACTTCCTGAATGCGCGCCGTGACATTGGCTGGCACCCGCACTTCCACGTCGTCACGGGTAATGAGTGAGGCCATGTGGCCACCGTCTTTACCGGTTAAGGCAACTACGGTCATATCCCGTTCGTGGGCCGCCTGAATGGCCTGCACCACGTTGGCGGAGTTACCGCTGGTGGAAATCGCCAGCAGTACGTCACCGGCATTCCCCAGAGCACGGATCTGCTTGGAGAAAATCTCGTTATAGCTGTAATCGTTGGCAATGGACGTCACGGTTGAGGAGTCGGTGGTCAGGGCAATGGCCGGCAGACTCGGACGCTCGCGCTCAAAGCGATTCAGCAGCTCAGAAGAAAAGTGCTGCGCATCGCCGGCGGAGCCGCCATTACCACAGGTTAGGATTTTTCCACCGCCGAGCAGGGCGTTAACCATGATCTGCGCTGCGCGCTCAATAAAGGGCGGCAGCTCTTCTGCTGCGTGGGTTTTGGTTTCGATACTGGCGCCAAAATGGCCGATGATCCGATCCTGCACAATAACGCTCCGGGAGTAACAGATGGGCCATCATAAATGAGCCATGAGACAAAACCAAATAACAGTGATTCTCAGAGAAATAATGTATCCAGTAGCGGATGAAGCCAGTGGCTGAAAACGGCCACCTGAGTGCAGAGTAGCGCAACCAACAACAGCCAGCCGTCGGCACTGCTTTGGCTGGCTGGCCGCTGTAACTCGTCTGTGCGCTGTTCTGATGTTGATTGAGCAGCTGGTTGTGCGGCATCCGCATTGGCTTGCAGTCGCTGCATAACGGCGGTGATTTCATCGGCCTGATAACCCTGACTGGCGGCATAAGCATCGCATAATTGTTCGCAGGCAAGATCGTACTGAGCACGCAATGCGCGGCGTGCCGTTGGCAGCCAGAGCACGGTCAGCCATTGCAGCAAGACTTTGCGCAAATTATCGCGCCGTATGACATGGCAGTATTCATGCTGCAGCACCAGCGACAACTCGCGGTGGTTCAGCTGCTGCTGCAAGGCGCTGGAAATATACACCCTGGGTCGCCATAACCCGGCACACCAGGCCAGCAGTAAAGGAGAGTGGATCAAACGGAAATCCGGAGTGTGGTGTGTATCGCTTAACGTGTGGCGAGCATCACTGCACGGGTCGCCTGCTGTCGAAAACAGATCAACGGTTGCCAGTCGCTTGCGACCCCGTTGCAGTTGCCGGTTCAGCAGCAGCACGGTAATAAGCAGGAGTGCGCTGATTGCCGCCGCCAGGATAGCTCCCGTCAGCGACGCAGAGCTGACATCCGGCACATGCGGTCCGCAGACATCACCATGGCAATGGGTGCTTTGCAGTGCGCCTGCCAGCTCAGGATTCATCAACAGGAACACAACCCAAAACGTCACCACCCAGGGCAGTAAGGCATACAGCATCAGCACACGGGTGTGCTGCTGTGGCGTTACCGTACGCACGGTTTTTTGCAACAGCGGCCATAACAGGGCCGCCAGCAATGACGAGGCACTCAAACTCAGTGCGCTGGCTAATGCAATATCGGCCAGTTCAGGAATCATGACTTCCGCCATTCGTGCTGTTGATCTCTGCGTTTGCGGTCGTGCTGTCCGGCTCATCGCTGAGCGCCTGATGCAGACGGTTACCCATGGCCGGGGCAACATCGGCTAAATAATCCATAAAGCCCGACACCATCGGCGCCATATCTCCGGCACTGAGATCGGCGGCGATATCGTGCAGCAGGTTGCTGATCAGATCGGTTTTATGCATGACCGCGGTATAAAAAAATGCCCGGCTTTCTTTGTGGCGCTGCAGCAGATCTTTGCGATGCAGGCGTTCGAGTGTGCTTTGTACCGTGCTGAGGGTGATGTCTTCCAGTAAAAAAGAATGCACCTGCTGGGCTGATAACGATCCCTGTTGCCAGAGCACTTCCAGAATGGCCAGTTCGCGTTTGCCCAGCGAAGGGGTGCGTGGCCGGACACCGGGCAGCTTCAGCCAGCGGGTTAAATCGGCTGCTCGTGTCATAAGGAAAATTTTATCCCTAACACCGAGCTGTTATCGGTATTGGTCAGTGCTGATAAGTTGCTGTTCATACGATGATATTTTCATTAATAAAGACCCGGCAGGCAATCATGCATCGCTGTCGGGCTGGCAGTTAAACGGACATTGAGGATAAAGATGAATATGCAGCCTGTAGGCCTTTTATTGCTGGGGTTACCTGTGCTTGCGCTGGCCCAGCAGACGCCGCTTGCGGACAACGCAGGGGCCGTTGAAATCAACGGTGCAGCCAAACTGGATAACCAGATCGTGACCGCCAGAGAAAAACTGCTGGGTGAGGCGATGTCGGCATCGCAGGGCTATGTCAGCGGTGAAGAAATTAACAGCCGGCCGTTGTTGCGCACCGGCGAAGTGCTGGAGCTTGTGCCCGGCTTAGTCGTCACCCAGCACAGCGGCAGCGGTAAAGCGAACCAGTATTTTCTGCGCGGCTTTAATCTCGATCACGGCACCGATTTCGCCACCTTTGTTGATGGTATGCCGGTCAATATGCGCACCCACGGCCACGGTCAGGGTTATACCGATCTTAATTTTATTATTCCGGAAAGCATTGGCTCGCTGAGTTATCAGAAGGGCAGTTACTACGCCGATGTCGGTGATTTCAGTGGTGCGGGCAGCGCGTCTGTGCAAACGGCTGATGCGTTTTCCCATGGGCTGGCGCAGCTGAGTCTGGGCGAAGATCACTATCGCCGTGCGGTGCTGCTCGACAGTCTGAGCAATGCCCAGGGCGACTGGTTGTATGCGCTGGAGCGCAATACCTACGATGGCCCCTGGAGTGATATCCGCGAAGATCTGGACAAAACCAGTGTGCTGCTCAAGCATCGCCGCGCAATGGCTGGTGGTAAGCTGAGCCTGTCCTTTATGGGCTACGACAACCAGTGGAACAGCGCCGACCAGATTCCGCAGCGTGCGGTCGACAGCGGCCTGATCGACGAGCTGGGTTCGTTGAACGACAGCGTGGGCGGCCAATCCAGCCGCTACAGCCTGAACGCCATCTGGCAGCGCGACGGTATTCAGGCCTCCGCTTATGCCATCCGTTACGACATGAATCTGTGGTCGGACTTTACCTACTACCTCGACGATGCCGCTAATGGCGACCAATTTGAACAGGTTGATGATCGTTGGATTTACGGCGGTCAGCTCAGCTATCTCTGGCATTCAGAAATGGCCGGTCTGGCGATGATCAACCGTATCGGCGCCGACCTGCGTTATGACGATATTGACGAAGTGGGTCTGTATCACAGTAAAGAACGTCAGCGTATCGGAACTGTCCGCAGTGACCATGTAGGCGAACTCAGCACCGGTCTCTACGCCGAAAACACCCTGTACTGGAATGAACGCGTGCGTACCGTGCTGGGCGTGCGCTACGACGACTACCGCTTTGATGTGCAAAGCCGGGTTAGCAGCAACAAAAACGGCGTCGATCTGAGTGCCAACAGCGGTAAGGCCAGCGATGACAATATTGCGTTAAAAGGCAGCGTGATTGTGGCCCTGAACCGCGACTGGGAAAGCTATCTGGCGGCGGGGCAGGGGCTGCATTCGAACGACGCCCGTGGCACCACCATTCATGTTGATCCGGCCGATGGCAGTGCGGTGGATGCGGTTGATCCGCTGGTGGATTCAATGGGCTATGAGGTCGGTGTGCGCGGTGTTATGGCCGGGCGTCTGAGCACCTCGCTGGCGCTGTGGCAGCTGGATCTCGACAGCGAACTGCTGTTTGTCGGCGATGCCGGCAACACCGAAGCCAGCCGTGCTTCACGGCGTAAAGGGCTGGAAATGACGCTCTATTATCAGCTGAACGAGCGCTGGAATATGGATCTGGAATACGCCTGGACCAAAGCAGAATTACGCGGCAATTCGGCCGACGGTAATGAGATTCCCGGTGCGGTTAAAAATGTCGTGCAGGCGGGTATCAGCAGCCAGCGCGGTGAAGGCTGGTTTGGCAGTCTGCGCCTGCGCTATTTTGGTGAGCGGCCGCTGGTGGAAGATGGCTCGGTCACCTCCGATCCGACCACGGTGGTGAACCTGCGCAGCGGCTACAGCCTGAACAGCTGGGTATTCAGTGCCGATGTACTCAACCTGTTCGACAGCCGCGATCACGATATTGATTACTGGTACGCCTCGCGTTTGCCGGGTGAAAGCAGCGAGCAGGAGGATATTCATTACCATGTGATTGAACCGCGCATTGTGCGTTTGGCGGCGGCGTATCAGTTCTGATACGGCACTGTTTCTGCTAACGGGCGATCAGCCAAACACATTCTGCAGCCACTCAAACTGCACCGGCTGGCCGCTGCCCGACATCACATCAAAGCGGCAGTCGGGCGGTGCAGCGCCGTAATGTTTCTGCAGATAGTGCTGGGCGGTTTTGAGTAAACGCTGTTGCTTGTGGTGGGTAATGCTTTCAGCGCCGCTGCCGTGGATGTGGTTGGCGCGATAACGCACCTCAACAAACACCAGCACGTTACCATGACGCATAATCAGGTCGATTTCACCGCCACGGATGGTGTAATTACGGCTGATGGCTTTCAGCCCCTGACGCTTAAGGAAGTGTTCGGCGGCCTGTTCAATCTCAGCGCCTTTTGTGCGTGTTGCAGGTTTACGGGTTGCGGGCTTTTCTGCAGCACGGGTTTCAGCGGCAGAGGAAGTCTCTGCCGTTTGTTCTGAATCCTGCGGATTTTTGTCTTTGCGGGTAAACCACATGGCATCCTTGCCCCGTGAATTGTGCGGTGTGAGTACTCAGCGTCTGGCTAAACGCTGCGGCCGGCCAGAGCGGAACTGGGTACATTCGGTGCGGCGGTGAATGCGGCGCTCGTGATCCAGCGCCAGCGCGCCGGTGCTGCCAAACATCTGGCTGTGCGGGAAGACTTCCAGCTGTTTTAACCGTGGCAGCAGGCGGAAGGCATCCACACCCATGGCGTATAAGCGGGCATAGCCGCCCTGACCATTAGGCATCACTTTTTCTACGGTGCGGTACAGCTCGCTGCTTTCCAGCAGCCAGGGCACATCACAGAACTGCACGCCATTCAGGTCGCGGTCTTTGGTTGGATTCGGTTCGCCGGAATACACGTGCGAGGTGGCGTACACCGGCAGGTCACCGGCAAAGTTAAACGCCAGCGTTGGCTTGATCTGGCGGGCCTGCTGCGGCAGGGCGACCATAAACACCCAGTCGACATCCTGACGGCGGCGCGGCTCAAACTCGGTGCTCTGACGTAACAGACGGCGCATGGTCTGATAACGCTTCTGGCTGTCGTCGACGTTCAGCAGCGCTTTGATTTCCGGGTTGTAGTCCTGGCGGTTCGGGTAAAAACGCTGTTCGCCGATTTCACCGCCCAGCTCCAGCCAGCGCTGTTCAAAGGCGGCGTAAATACGTTCGCCCCAGTTACCCTTGGGCACCATCACCAGTGCGCGGCGCAGGCCATCGGTCCAGGCTTTTTCGGCAATCTGTACCGCTTCGTCTTCGGCGGCCAGGCCGTATTGGTACAGGTTGGCCGGGGTGGTTTCGGCTTCGGCACGATCACCGTAATTCAGGGCCAGCGTTGGCAGTGGCAGGGTTTCACGCTGTTGCAGCGCCTGCACCTGCATTTTATTGATCGGCCCGATGACCCACTGCGCACCATCGAGTTGTGCCTGAGCGTAGGCAACGTCTATGTCGCCGTATTTCTGGCTGTCGTACAGGTGTACTTGCGGAATGGCGTAGCCTTTATCGAGGGATTCGTAATAGGCGGCCATAAAACCATCGCGGATGGCGCCGCCGGTTTTTTCCAGTGGACCGGATAACGGCAGCAGGAGTGCAACACTGTGCGGACGGTTAGCCGCCAGATCAGCCAGCAGCGCCAGACCGCCGGGTAATTGTTTGGCGGCAGGGTGAGCCGGATTTTGTTCGCGCCACGTCGTTACCGCCGCCAGATGTTCGTCCAGTGTCAGGCGGGAGTTACGCGAAATAGCCGCCAGCCGCAGCCAGTCACCAAACTGGGTAGCCGGGGTTTTTTCTGCCCATTCAAGCAGCTCGACTTCCGGCATGGCCATTAAATCCTGCCAGATTTGCTCATGATTCTGCTCGCGCTGCTCCGGATTTAATGCGCCGGATAAAAAATCACGCTCGCGCGCGGCGGCCAGATATTCGCCATTGCTTTCGTACCAACGGGCTTTTAACAGGCTGGCGCGCAGCTCCTGCTCTGGCGTGGCGTAATCCATGCGCTGGCTCAGCTGGCTCAGATATTCACCGGCAATTTCCGGTTCGTTGCTGCCCAGATGCAGTTGCGCCGACAGCAGCAGGAACTCCACCTGTTCTTGCGGAGTGAGCACGCGCTCGTGCAGCAGTTGCAATTGCAGCGCAGCATTGCCAAACTCGCCGTCGTCGAGTTCGCCGCGAATCTGCTGCATTAATACTGAATTACTCTGACTACTGCTTTCGGTAAGGCTGCTGCCTTCCAGTCCGGTTTGTGCCGGTGTGGTTGAACAGCCGCTTAAACCCAGACCCGCGCTGACAACCAGCAGCGATAATCCGCGTAACCAACGATCAGGTAAGTTTCCCCGCATGACTTCAGATCCCAGAATGCAGGTCGGCACGTTTTACGTCGTGGCGACACCCATTGGTAATTTGGCTGACCTCACCGAGCGTGCAAAGCAGGTGCTGACCAGCGTTGATGTAATTGCCTGCGAGGATACCAGACATACCGCAAAATTACTCCAGCACCTCGGCCTGCGAAAGCCGCTGTTATCGGTGCACGAACACAATGAACGCGAGCGCGTAGAACAGATTGCCCGCCACCTGGAACAGGGCCAGAGCATGGCGCTGGTATCCGATGCCGGTACGCCGTTAATTTCCGATCCGGGATATCCTTTGGTGCAGGCGCTACGTGCGCGCGGACTGAATGTCAGCCCGATTCCCGGCGTCAGTGCCATTATTACCGCCCTGAGTGCGGCCGGTTTGCCGACCGATCGTTTTACCTTTGAAGGTTTCCTGCCGCATAAAAGCGGTGCCAAACGCGAAAAATTACTGGCTCAGGAACAGGAAGCACGCACCCTGGTGTACTACGAATCCAAACACCGGATTCTCGATACGCTGGAAGTCATGGCCGAGGTTTTTGGCGCAGAACGCCAAGCCTGTGTTGCCCGCGAATTAACCAAAACCTTCGAGACTTTTTATCACGGCACATTGCCAGGCATTCTCAGCCAGCTGCAGGCGGATGCCGACCAGCAGAAGGGTGAATTCGTGGTGATGATTGCCGGCAACCCCGATCCGGCCCCAGCCAGCGAAGTCGACAGCAACAAATTATTCCGCCTGCTGCTGGCTGAACTGCCACCGAAAAAAGCGGCTGCCATTATTGCCGACCTGACCGGCGAGAATAAAAAAGAGCTGTACCAGAAAGCACTGGAGATGCAGGGGAAGGTTTAAACACAGGCGTCTGCGGGTATTCCACTTCGCCGCAGATAATTGACCGAATACGATGGTTGATTCAGTGGGAGTGACTTTCAGTAGTGGGAGTGACTTTCAGTGGTGGGAGTGACTTTCAGTAGTGGGAGTGACTTTCAGTAGTGGGAGTGACTTTCAGTGGTGGGAGTGACTTTCAGTCACGATTAATAGCGCGGCAAAAATGCCGCTCCCACAGGCCTGGTTATTTCCCTTTTCTGAAGAACTGCGCCCGAATTAGTTGAAAGCTGGCTGAATACAATAGCTGCTTGAGTGGGAGTGACTTTCAGTCACGATTATCAGCGCGGCAGAAATGCCGCTCCCACTTACCTTGGTTATCTTCCTTTCCCGTAGATTCCGCGCCCGAATACTGGTCTAGCGCTAGACAGTCTGGCTGGCGGGTTCAGTTTTTATAGCACTTACTCTGTATTCCTATAGAACTGCCGTCCGAATTTTGGTCTAGCGCCAGACAGTTTGGTTACTCTTATTTGTTCCTGTAAATCCGACCTGTGTTCTGGCTATTGTTTTCCTTTCCTGTAGATTCCGCGCCCGAATACCGGCTTAGCGCCAGACAGTCTGGCTATTACAGCTCGTTCCTGTAGAACCGGTGTCCGAATACTGGTCTAGCGCCAGACAGTCTGGCCGGCGGGTTCAGTTTTTATAGCACTTACTCTGTATTCCTGTAGAACCGGCGCCCGAATACCGGTCTGGCTATTACTGCTCGTTCCTGTAGAATCCGCGCCCGGAGTCGGCCAGACAGTCGTCGCCCGCACTGGCAACAGTGTGGGGGGAGGAAAGTCCGGGCTTCACAGGGCAGGGTGCCAGGTAACGCCTGGGAGGCGCGAGCCTACGACCAGTGCAACAGAGAGCAAACCGCCGATGGCCCGCGCAAGCGGGATCAGGTAAGGGTGAAAGGGTGCGGTAAGAGCGCACCGCGCGACTGGTAACAGTTCGTGGCACGGTAAACTCCACCCGAAGCAAGACCAAATAGGTTCCCTACAGGCGCGGCCCGCGCTGGGAACGGGTAGGTTGCTTGAGCCTGTGAGTGATTGCAGGCCTAGACGAATGACTGTCCACGACAGAACCCGGCTTATCGGCTGACTCCTTCTATTTAAAAGCCCATACAAACGCGAGTTTGTATGGGCTTTTTCTTTGGTCCTAAGCCGGTTCAGCCGGAACAGTGACTGCCCACGACGACGATTCAGAAACTCAGGGCTTATCGGCTGACTCCTTTTATTATAAAAACCCCGCTCAGGAAACTGAGCGGGGTTTTTCTTTACCAGCGTTTCGCCGGTTCTGTCGGGACAGTGACTGTCCACGACGACGATTCAGAAACTCAGGGCTTATCGGCTGACTCCTTTTATTTAAAAGCCCCTTCAGGCTAACGTTTGCAGGGGCTTTTTCTTTGGCAGCGTTTCGCCGGTTTCTGTCGGGACAGTGACTGCCCACGACGACGATTCAGAAACTCAGGGCTTAGCGGTTGACTCCACTTATTTAAAAGCCCCGGAAAGAAATTTCCGGGGCTTTTTCTTTAGTCCTAAGCCGGTTCTGTCACGGGCCGTGACTGTCGGTGTTGTGGGAGCGGATGTTATCCGCAATCGCAGTAGTATATGCAGCTCGTTAATCTGGTTTACATCATCCGTTCGCCCTGAGCAGCGAGGAACGAGTATGTCGAAGGGTGCACAGCGCGGAGCAGTGGATAAGTAAATTTGCACCGATCAAACGCACATCAAAGTAAAACCGGCAGGCAATTAATGCCTGAGTATCAGCATGATCACCAGAGATAAGATTTAACTTTAGTTAGTGTTAACAGATACTAAACATGCATCATAAAAGCTATGCAGATAGCATTTCTCAGTAACGAGTAAACAATATGCACAAAATTCAGTGTCAATGCGGGGCTCTTAGTGGTCATGTTCGGGGGAGCGGAACCTGTAGTCGGGTGGTATGTTACTGTGCTGACTGTCAGGCTTTTGCGAAATTTTTAGGCAGGGCAGGTGATGTTCTGGATGCACAGGGAGGGACTGGAATTGTGCAGCTGGCACAGCCCCGTGTGGTTTTTTCACAAGGTAAGGAGCATCTCGCGGCTGTGCGGCTTAGCGATCAGGGGATGATCCGCTGGTATGCCGCCTGCTGTAACACTCCCCTTGGTAATACGCTGCCTGATTCTAAGGTTTCATTTATCGGCCTTATTCATTCGGTGCTGAATCGTGCAAAGATGGCTGAAGATTTTGGCAAGAATATCGCAATAGTCAATGTGGATTCTGCTATAGGAGAACCGAAGCCGAAGCAAAAAGGACTCCCCGGTATGATTGTAAGATTTTTGTGGATTATTTTATCCATGCGTATCGGTGGTAAGTATCGTAAGTCTCCATTTTTTACTGACTCTGGTGAACCTGTTGTATCACCCGTTATACTCAGTAACGAAGAGTTCAAGAACTTAAAAAATACCCTTTGATAAGGTGTTATGCATTCACAGCGTCGCCGGATATACACCCTGTCGCGACGGTAATCACCAGGCTAACCAGATATCATTATGATTGAACCTGCTGTTAAGAAAGAGATCCTTACCCGCATTGAGAACGCCGAAAAAGAACACGGCGTTCGTGTTCTTTACGCGGTCGAATCGGGTAGCCGTGCCTGGGGATTCGAGTCACCGAACAGTGATTACGATGTGCGTTTTATCTATGCACATCTTAAAGACTGGTATGTGGCCGTGGATCTGGAAGATAAGCGCGATGTTATCGAGTATCCGATTGTGGATGAGATCGATATCAACGGCTGGGATATCCGTAAAGCCTTAAAGCTGTTCTCGCGCTCGAATCCGGCCTTTGTCGAGTGGCTGCAGTCTCCTGTTGTTTACCTTGATCGCGGTGATTTTGCGCGCAGGTCGCGTGAGCTGCTGAGTACGGTCTACTGTGTTGAAAAAGGGATATACCATTATCGCAGCATGGCGAAAACGAACTATCGGGGTTATCTGCGTGATGATCTGGTGCCAATCAAGAAATACTTTTATGTGTTACGGCCGTTACTGTCCATTATGTGGTTGGAGAAATACCGCGAGCCGGCACCCATTGAGTTTGAAACTCTGCGCCAGCTGATTGCCGGCGACAGCAAACTGAATGGACAGATATCAGCATTATTGGAGCGCAAGAAGAGAAGCCTGGAAAAGGAACTTGCGCCGCCGATTCCGGAGCTGAATCAGTTTATCGAATCTGAATTAGAACGTCTGGAATCCTTTGCTGACAGTACGGGGAAAGGGCAGTCGGTAATGGACGAGCTGAATATTTTATTTCACGAGTGTCTGGTTTTCTGAAGCATCAGGATAGGCATCTTTCGTTTGTCTGATGTGGAGGTTTTTAATGGATAAGAGCGTAAAAACACGGTTTGAAAATTACCCTGATGCCGTGCGGAACAAACTCGAAGCGCTGCGGAACCTGATTTTACAAACCGCCGGACATTTGCAGCTGGGTACCGTTGAAGAATCTCTGAAATGGGGGGAGCCAAGTTACCACGTTAAAACCGGCAGTCCGATCCGGATCGACTGGAAGCCTGATACTCCGCATAGCTACTATCTGTTTTTTAACTGCAACACCAAACTGGTTGATACCTTCCAGGTTTTGTATGGTGATTTACTGACGTTTCAGGGCAACAGGGCCATTGTATTAAGCCTCTCCGCTGCGCTGCCTGAACCTGTGCTGCGTCATTGTATTGAGCTTGCCCTGACTTATAAAAAACGTAAGCATCTTCCTTTGTTAGGAGCCTGACGGATTCGGCTCTGCGGTTGCCTCAAAAATCTGTTGATTTCTCTCCGTCTTAATTTCTCGCTTTTTACATTTCTGTCAGCATCTCTGCTAATAAATCAAATACCCGTTTAACTCGCGGATTTGTGCGTAATTCCCGGTGGCAGACCAGCCACAGCGGTACGGTTACCGGTGCGCCGCGCTCGCTGAAGGCGCGGCGGAATGCGGGTTCGGCATCGCCAATCTGTTGCGGAAAAAAGCCAAGGCCGTTGCCCTGTTTGACCAGTTGCCACTGCAGCATCTGAAAGGTGGTGACGATGGAAAAATTCTTTTGGCTCAGCTGCCAGCCATGCTGGTTAAGAATATTCATCAGTCTGTCGTTGCGTTCAAAACCGATAATCTGAATATGTTGGTCGATGCTTGTTTTGCTCTTGCCGGCAGCCTTATTAACCGCATCCAGATTGTTAAGGTATTCGTGGCTGCCGTACAGCCAGATAGGTTCATCGGCGAGTTTCCTTACTATTAAATCGGGCTGTTCGGGGCGGAGGCTGCGGATAGCAATATCGGCTTCGCGTCGTTGTAAATCGCTGACGCTGTTGGAGACCACAATTTCCAACTGGATGCCGGGTTCGCGCTGGCGGATAGCGTCGATGACGGCGGGCAGGCGGAATATGGCGTCAACTTCGCTGGCGGCAATACAGACCGGGCCTTCCGCCAGTTGTGATTGCCCGGCGGCCGTTAACGCAAAGCGGTTGGCGGCTTCAGCCATGGGGCGCAGGTGTTCAAGCAGGGCGGCGCCACTGTCGGTCAGCTGCAGTCCTTTACCGACCCGCTCAAACAGGGTGATGCCGAGTTCCTGTTCCAGTGCCGCGACCTGACGGCTGAGGGTGGGCTGGCTGGTATTGAGCAGACGTGCGGCGGCCGACAGCGAGCCTTGCTCGGCACTGAGCAAAAACGCGCGGGCGTGGTTCCAGTCGAAGTTTACCGAGCCCCAGTCCATATCCTCCCTCCTTAAATTTATTGTTCTTATGCAGATATGCATATGAATGATGCAACTTTAGCGGATTTATATGCGTTTTGTGTATGGATAAGCTGGGCAGATTGAAATGAGGGCTCAGGCTATGAAGAAAATCTGCATCATCGGTATCTCCGGCAAACTTGGCCAGTATATGACCGAACACGCGCTGGCACGGGGTTATGAAGTGGTGGGCGTTTGTCGCCCGCAAAGTGTGGCTAAGCTCAGCCGCTTTGCCGGACAGATCCGTATTTTTCCCGGTCGAACGGATGAGCGCGAGGTCATCCGTGCGGCGGTCGCCGATTGTGATGCGGTGCTGACGGTGCTGGTGCCCTGGGGCGTTCAGGGCTACGCCACCAACACGGCGCAGGCGGTGCTGGATTTTGCTCCGGCGGAGGCACGCCTGGTGTTTTCCTGCGGTTGGCATATTTCGCGCGACGGTAAAGATCGTTATTCCTGGCAGCTGCGTTTATTCGTCGCACTGTTCGGGCGGCTGGCACGCTGGTTACGGCTGGCGGATCTGAGTGATCAGGAAGAGGCCTGCCGCCGGGTGTTTAGCAGTAAAAAACGCTGGACGGTGGTGCGTGGCAGCGACCTGGAAGAGGGCGAATCTGAGGGCCTGCCGCGCTGGAGCGGGCATGTGGGCGATGCCGTTCTGGCCAGTAATCTGACCCGGCGTACCGACTTTGCGCTGTTTATGGTTGCTGCGATCAGCAACGATGAGCTTATTCATAAGGCACCAGCGATTGTTGGCTGCCGTAGCGCGTCAGCGTTGGCAGCCGGTATCTGAGCGGTTCTGTTATTAACAGGTCTTGTATTAACAGGTCTGGCTGAATCAAAGCCAGCGTCTTACCCGCTGACAGTAAGCGCGGTATTCGTCGCCGAATAATTCGCTCAGGGCTTTTTCTTCGGCCCCAATCTGAAAGTGATTCATATAAGACATAAACAGCGGAATGCACAGTGCGCTCAGGTAATTACCCAGCACCATCGCCAGCGCACCAAGCAGCAGTGCGAAGCCTGTATACATGGGATTACGGCTCAGGCGATAAACCCCGGTCTGCACCAGTGTGCTGGCCTGTTGCGGGCGCATCGGATTAACGGTGGTGCGGGCGCGGCGGAAGCTGGCCACTCCGGCCAGGCAGAAGACGGCGCCAGCGAAAAACAGCGCCAGCGTTATAACCAATAGCGGAGAGCGCAGGCCATGCCAGCCGCTGATATGGCCAGTACGCAACATCACTGGCAATAACATCAGCAAGGCGGTAAGGCCAGCCAGCAGCAGGGGCGGTATTTTTAACGGCAGAAATGTCATCGCTGTACTCCATCATGGGGTTGCTGCGCACGCAATCAGCAGGCATAAAAAAACCGCCCGCAGGCGGTTGTTATCATGACAGAGTTATTCACCCTGCATATAGAGCGGAATACCATCAAATAATTGTTTGATGCCTTCGGCCCAGGCACTGCGCAGTTTCAGTAATTGTTCGTTGCTATCGTCTATACGTTGAATGCCCGGATTCTCCAGAGTATCGGCACTGTAGCTGATAACGTCGAGTGGCATGCCTACCGATAAATTACTGCGCAGGGTTGAATCCATCGAGATCAGCGCACACTGCAGGGCTTTATTCAGCGGCGTATTGCAATCAATGATGCGGTCGAGAATCGGCTTGCCGTATTTGCTTTCGCCAATCTGAAAATATGGGGTGTCTTCACAGGCCTCAATAAAATTGCCTTGCGGATAAATATGAAACAAACGCGGTTCATCGCCTTTTATCTGGCCGCTGACCAGCATGTTACAGCTGAAATCGACACCCTGGTTCTGGCCGTTATCACGCGCGATCACCTGGCGGATGGTTTTACCCACCAGTTCAGCCACATCGAACAGCGTAGGAACGTTCAGCACATGACGCTCGGCACTGCGGGTCTGATGTTGCAGCAGGCTGATAACGCTCTGCGTGGTGGCCAGGTTGCCGGCACTCTGAATAAACACCACACGCTCGCCGGGAATCTCCAGCACATGCAGTTTGCGGAAGCTGGCAATATGGTCGACACCGGCATTGGTGCGGGAGTCGGAGGTCAGTACCAGGCCTTGCTGGACTTTAAGGGCTACGCAGTAGGTCATAGGGATCGTCGTGTGCTGAGTCAGGTGGGCGATTTTGCATAAAGCGAAAGCCGGCGAATCGTGCATCAGCGGCGTAATTTTGTCCAGTAGCGGCGAAGCGCTGCTGTGCGGATAACGCATCAATGTCAGCCTTGTCGTATGGTTTCAGCGTGAGGGCGTGTGTGTTCTTGCCTGCTTTCATCATCCTGATCAAACAATCACGGATGACCCTCTGCCACGGTTCCGATAAACTTAGGCAAAACTTATACAAGGCAGGAGATTACGTCTGTGAATCCATCCCAACGCCCGCCCTTTGGCGTACTGCTCGCCAACCTTGGCACCCCCGAAGCGCCGACACCTAAGGCGGTGCGTGAATATCTGGCTGAATTTCTCTGGGATAAGCGCGTGGTCGATGTGCCACGACCGTTATGGTGGCTGATTTTGCATGGTGTCATCCTGCGCATTCGTCCGGGTCGGGTGGCGAAGGCTTATGCCTCGGTCTGGGGGGAGCATGGCTCACCCTTGATGACCATTTCCCGTGCGCAGCAGCAGGCGCTTAAAGAAGCCTTAAAGGCGCAGTATGGCTGCGATATTCCGGTGATTCTGGCAATGACTTATGGCCAGCCGTCGATGGAACAGGCCGGTCGTGAATTGCGTGCCACCGGGGTGGATAAAATGCTGGTGTTGCCGTTGTATCCACAGTTTTCTTCCAGCACCACAGCGGCGGTGTTTGATCGCCTGGCTAAGGCGCTTAAGCCGTGTCCGCACCTGCCGGAAACCCGCTGGATTAACGAATACCATCAGCATCCTGGCTACATTACCGCGCTGGCCAATTCGGTGCGTGAGTACTGGGCGGAACACGGCCGCGGTGATCGTTTATTGATGTCGTTTCATGGGATTCCGCAGCGCTATGAAGACCGTGGTGATCCGTATCCGTCGCAGTGCCGTGCCACCGCGCAGGCATTGGCGACCGAACTGGGATTAAGCGAAGAGCAGTGGTTGTGTTCATTTCAGTCGCGTTTTGGTCGTGAAGAGTGGGTGAAGCCGTATACCGATTTCACTCTGATTGATTGGGGCAAAGCCAGTGTTGGCAGGGTGGATGTGATCAGTCCGGCGTTTTCTGCCGATTGTCTGGAGACGCTGGAAGAGCTGGATGTCGAAAACCGCGAAACGTTCCAGCATAACGGCGGTGGTGAATACCACTATATTCCCTGCCTGAATGACCGCGCTGATCATATTGATATGATGGTGCAGCTGGTGCAGAACAATACCCAGGGCTGGTAATTCAGCGCGGGCCTCCCCGCGCTTCTCCGCTCTTGCTGCGGCCTGATTTACTGGGCCGCTTTTTCTTTTTATCGGTGCTTATCTCCTGTGGTGAATTTATGAAAGAACGCATTGCCCTGTTTGTCGATGTGCAGAATATTTATTACACCACCCGCCAGACCTTTGGTTGTCATTTTAATTATCAGGCTTTCTGGGATCAGCTGACCGACGGTCGGGAAGTGGTGCGTGCGGTGGCTTACGCCATTGACCGTGGCGATGCCGCACAGATGAATTTTCAGCGCATTCTGCACAACATCGGGTTTGAGGTACGGCTTAAGCCATTTATTCAGCGCCGCGATGGCTCGGCCAAAGGTGACTGGGACGTGGGCATTACCATTGACCTGCTGGATGCCGCGCCTGAAGCCGATATTGTGGTGCTGGCTTCCGGTGATGGCGACTTCGATCTGGCGCTGGAGCGGGTTAAACGCAGTGGCGCTCAGGCCTGGGCTTTTGGCGTTGAAGCATTAACCGCACAGGCGCTGATTAAAGCCGCCGACCGCTTTATTGCCATTGATGAGTCGTTACTGCTGCGGCGCTAGGACAGCGGAATTATTCAGAGGTGCCCTCGTATTTTGTCGCTTGCCTTGCCGGGCTTTGTGCGGAGTGGCTGCACTCTTCGGTTTCTGATCTGTTCAGATTGATCATGGCTGGCCGTCCTGATCTGTGAAATCATCGCGCACACTTCAGTATTTTTATGTCGTTAGCGCGACAAATAACAACGGCCTCAACCGGATAAACAACCAGGAAACCTTATGAGCAGCACCGACCGTATTCTCTGTGACATCAAAGATCATATCGCATACGTCTATATGAACCGCCCGGACAAACTCAACGGGCTGGATATGGCGATGTTTAAAGAGATGATTGCCTGTGCCAAAAAGCTGCGCAAAAACCGCAGCGTGCGCGCCGTGGTGCTGGCCGCTAAAGGCGATTCATTCTGTGCCGGTCTGGATTTTAAAGCGCTGAGCAAAGATCCGATGATGGTGCCGAAAGTGTTTCTTAAATGGCCCTGGACCAAACAGAATATTGCTCAGCAAATTGCTCATTGCTGGCGTGACCTGCCGGTGCCGGTTATTTGTGCGATTCACGGCAATTGTTTTGGCGGCGGCATGCAGATTGCGCTGGCCTGTGATTACCGGATTGCGACGCCGGAGGCGAATTTATCCATTATGGAAATGAAGTGGGGCCTGATTCCGGATATGAGCGGTATGGTGACACTGTCGCGTTTAACCCGTGTGGATATCGCCCAGGAACTGACTATGACCGGCCGGCAGTTCAGTGCGCAGGAAGGTTATGAGTATGGTCTGATCAGTAAGCTTGCGGCTGACCCGCAGGCTGAAGCACAGGCACTGGCAGAGGTCATTGCCAGCAAATCACCGGACGCCATTGCCGCGACCAAATATTTATTTAAAAAATCCTGGAAAGCCGACACCTGGAAAGCACTGCGCTGGGAGCGCTGGGTACAGGCGCGTTTACTGGGACGTAAAAACCAGCGGATTGCCATGGCCAACGGCCTGGCAGGTAAAGATAAAGAGCCTAAGCCGTTTAAGGACCGTACTTCTTTTAAGTAATAAAAGTCCGGAAACGCAAAACAAAACGGGCGCTGTAAAGCGCCCGTTTTTTTATTGCTTGCTGCGGCTTAACGCTGCAGCTGAGCGTGAGGCTTAGCCAGCATGGCAATCACCGGGTTGCGCTCCATCACGTAGTTTTTCAGCAGCAGCGCAATCACGACGCCGATAATAAAACCACCAACGTGTGCCCAGTAATCAATGCCGCCTTCGCCTACGGCCATCCCGAACAGGTTCAGACCTAACCAGATCAGGAAGTACCAGGCTGCCGACAGTTTTTTCTGCCAGACAACAATCATAAAGGTCAGGCTGGCGTGGCGGAACCAGAGCATATACATACCAAACAGGCCGGCAATCGCGCCACTGGCCCCGACGCTTGGAATGGTGCTGTTCCAGTTCATGCCAATACTGAAGGCACTGGCACCCAGACCACAGATCAGATACAGACCAAGGAAGCGCCAGCGGCCAAGAGCATCTTCAAGGTTGTCACCGGTCAGCCAGAGGAAGTACATATTGCCGAGCAAGTGCATCAGGCTGCCATGCAGGAAGGTGGCCGTTAATGGCGTCCACAGATGTTCGCCATGGGCAAAATCTGAGGGGGTGCTGGCAAACAGCTCAAACACCTGCATGGTCATGTCTTCGTTGAAGGCGTAAGAGAAGTAGATCAGGCTGTTGATAATGATCAGCGCCCAGGTCACGATCGGCGTGCGGTGCGGCTTAACGTTATATTCCACCGGCATTTGCGACAGAAACTGAAACAACCAGGTTTTCCAGCTGGTTTTCTGGTTGATGCTGGTTAAAACATCGCGCAGACGCGGTGAGTGCTTAACTTCTTCCAGCTCGTCGTGGTCAATCCAGGTGCCATCGCATTTGTGGCAAACATCCACTTCCACCTGGAATTCTTCCAGCAGGTGGTAGTTATGCAGCTTGGCATTACACTGCGGGCAATCGGCATCGGTTTGTCCCAGACGTTTGCCCAGCTGTTCTTCAAACTGTACGGCGTCATTGCCGTTATCAAACGCCGATAACAGCGAATTTAATTCGTTCTTTTCAAACCACATGCCGCCGCATTTACGGCAAACATCAATTTCTTCGCCTTCGTAGGCCATGGGCGTCAGCAGTGAATTACTGCAACGCGGACAATATTTGTTACTCACCGGCAACGTCCTCATCGGAGCTCACATCAACGTCATATACCAGCAGCTCTGCGGCCAGTTTTTTAGTATTTGCGGCTAATTTAGGCAATACGGTCTTTTCCATATTATCCAGTTGTTCTACCAGCAACTTGCTGGCGTATGACGGGCCATAAGTAAACTTCTCACGCTTCTCAATCAGATCATCCGTCGTGCGGTAGAAATTCTGGATCTCGGTGAGGAAGTAGCTCGGAGTTTCCAGCGTATTGGGCGAGTACTTCATGGTTTCCCAAACGTAACGACTCAGCTTGGGGTTGTTCTGCTTCAGTTCCTGCACCGAAATTCCACGGGCGAAATACTCTTCGTTGTATTTGCGCAGAATAATAACGTTGGTGTTGACTTCGTCGTACAGCGACTGACGCATGTAATAGTTGGTTTCTTTATCGGTAATGTCATCAAACAGAATGGCTTGCTGTAAACCAGCCTGAGCCGCGAGATACACACCGGCGATGGTCGCGGCAATCATTAACAAATGGCCGATCCAGAAGCCGGAGCTGGTCAGGTCCCTATGATCTGCATGAGCCAGCTTTTCTTTTACCGGCCGGCTGAGCACGGATAATACTTTCATTGGCGTAGTGCCTCCCTGTATGAATTCAGGGCTGCATTATAGCGGCTGAATTGCAGCTTCAATACCGGGCTGACATTAAAATAACAAATATATTAATGGTAATGTGCCGTCGTCAGCTGTGACGATCTCAGACAAAAGGCGTTAACGGCTTATTTTATCTTCGAAAAGAGACTTAGATCACAGACTGACAGCGACTTACTGCAGGCGGATGGGTGCGTGTAAAAAACGGCACTCATCGTTGAACGTGGTATTAGCGGTGGAATTCACCGGCGCGTTCTGGTTGGTACAGAATTTCTTCGATGCGCACCTGCATCGGTTTGCCGTTAGGGCCTGGCCATTCGATTTCATCGCCGGTTGATAAGCCGAGCAGGGCACAACCAATCGGTGCCAATACTGAAATAGTACCGCCACTGGTGTCCATGTCTTTTGGATAGACCAGTGTCATGTTCAATTCTTCGGTGGTATTTTTTACCTGAAAACGCACTTTGGAATTCATGGTAACAACGCTGGCCGGAACATCGCGCGGGGCAACGATTTCGGCCCGCTCCAGCTCATCTTCCAGTTGACGCACTCCCAGAGACGCATTGGCGGGCATGGTATCCAATAAGCGCTCCAGGCGTTCCAGATCAAGGCTTGAAATAATAATGTTGGGTTTGTTGCTCATAAAACTGACCTTTTATTTCAGGTAAGGCCCGCATGAAAAAAACGCCCCGCAGCAAAGCTGCGGAGCGAATAGGGATTACGGGAATAAATTTAAAACTACAATCTTGTTAATAATAATGCAAGGGGTCATAAACAGCCACGGAGTAAATGCCTTGGTGGTTATGTTTTGTTTTACTTTCTGCCAATAAAACTACTGGTCCGGTTTACCCGAATTGTGCCCAGAGTGGGCGCAAAGACTGGCTTAACGCGGGTTGTGCTTCTGTCGTGGCTGAAAGCCACTCCTACAATGCGGTGTTTTTATGAGTTTATTTCTGATTTTCGTCAATAAAGCTGCCGGTCCGGTTTACCCGAATTGTGCCCACAAGGGCGCAAAGACTGGCTTACTCTTCATCATTTAATCTTCGCCAATAAAACCGCCGGTCCGGTTTACCCGAATTGTGCCCACAAGGGCGCAAAGACCGGCTTACTCTTCATCATTTAATCTTCGCCAATAAAACCGCCGGTCCGGTTTGTCTGAAATGAGCCCAGAGTGGGCGCAAAGACCGGCTTAGTCTTCATCATTTAATCTTCGCCGATAAAACCGCCGGTCCGGTTTACCCGAATTGTGCCCACAAGGGCGCAAAGACTGGCTTAGTCTTCATCAATTAATCTTCGCCGATAAAACCGCCGGTCCGGTTTACCCGAATTGTGCCCACAAGGGCGCAAAGACCGGCTTACTCTCCATCATTTAATCTTCGCCGATAAAGCCGCCGGTCCGGTTTACCCGAATTGTGCCCACAAGGGCGCAAAGACCGGCTTACTCTTCATCATTTAATCTTCGCCGATAAAGCCTCCGGTCTGGTGCGCCCACAGTTGCGCGTAAATTCCACCTTTGGCAATCAGTTCCTGATGCGTGCCCTGTTCCGCAATACGGCCCTGGTCGAGTACGATCAGGCGGTCCATGGCGGCAATGGTCGATAACCGGTGGGCAATGGCAATCACGGTTTTATTTTCCATTAACCGGTACAGGCTTTCCTGAATGGCGGCTTCGACTTCCGAGTCCAGTGCTGAGGTGGCTTCGTCCAGAATCAGAATCGGTGCGTCTTTTAATAATACGCGGGCAATGGCAATGCGCTGGCGCTGGCCACCGGACAGTTTTACTCCACGTTCGCCGACCTGAGCATCGTAGCCGGTGTTACCTTCCAGATCGTGCAGCTCCTGAATAAATTCATGGGCTTCGGCCTTGCGCGTGGCTTCTAGCAGTTCGGCTTCGCTGGCATCGGGGCGTCCGTACAGAATGTTCTCCCGCACACTGCGGTGCAGCAGCGAAGTATCCTGGGTCACCATGCCAATGTGCTTGCGCAGCGTATCCTGTGAGACGTTTTTAATATCCTGACCGTCGATCAGAATGCGGCCGGAGTTGAGGTCGTAAAAACGCAGCAGTAAATTAACCAATGTTGATTTACCGGCACCAGAGCGTCCGACCAGCCCCACTTTTTCACCCGCTTTAATGTGAATATCCAGGGCCTCGAACACCTGTTTGTTCTGGTTGTCGTCGTGCCCCTGATAATGGAAGCTGGCTTGCTCCAGGCGGATTTCGCCATGATCGACGCTCAGGGCTTTGGCGTCTGCCGCATCCTGTACCTGAGGCGTTTTGGACAGCGTTTTCATGCCGTCGGCCACGGTGCCGATATTTTCAAACAGCGCGCTGACTTCCCACATAATCCATTGCGCCATGCCGTTGATCCGCAGAGCCAGTGAGATGGCGATGGCGATGGCACCGACGCTGATGGCGCTATCCATCCACAGCCAGACGGCAATGGCGGCAACGGCAAAGGCCAGCAGGTAGTTGATGATGTTAACGGTGACGTTCAGACCGGTGACCAGGCGCATCTGGCGGTACACGGTATCCATGAAGCCTTCCATCGATTCGCGTGCGTAGTCGGTTTCGCGATCAGTGTGGGAGAACAGTTTGACCGTCTGAATATTGGTGTAGCTGTCGACCACGCGTCCGGTCATGGTGGAGCGCGCATCAGCCTGTTCGGTGGCGATGCCTTTCAGTTTGGGTACGAAATACATTTGCGCCAGAATGTACAACCCCAGCCAGGCGAGCATGGGCAGCATCAGGCGCCAGTCGGCAATGGCGACCATGACCAGTACGGAGGTGAAGTAGACCAGAATGTACACCGCCAGATCCATCAGCTTCATAACGGTTTCACGTACCGCCAGCGAGGTCTGCATGACCTTGGTGGCGAGGCGGCCGGCAAATTCATCCTGATAAAAACCGAGGCTTTGTTTTAACAGGTAGCGGTGCGTCAGCCAGCGGATTTTCATTGGGTAATTACCCAGCAAGGTCTGATGCACCAGCAGCGTGTGCAGAAATACCACCAGTGGCATCACCAGCAGTACCATCAGTGACATCAGCAGCAGACGGCCGCCTTCTTCGGCGAGCAGCGTTTCCGGTGCTTTCTGACTCAGCCAATCGACCAGATTCCCCATAAAGCCAAACATCATGACTTCCAGTATGGCGAGCAGCGCGGTCAGAACCGACATGAACACCAGCGGGACTTCCAGACCACGGGTGTAGTGGCGGCAGAAGGCATAAATGCCCGCCGGTGGCTGCTGCGGATGTTCGGGCGGAAAGGGATTAATAAAACGTTCAAAGAGTTTGAGCATACTGGCCATATAAAGCAGGAGTTAAACAGCCCGACACCTTAGCGGAGCGGGCTTATGAATGTAAGCGCGGCAAATTGATTTCACTGTTCTGGGTAACGGAATAACCGCTGTAAGGCATTATTAAGTGAAGTCGGGCAGTCAGTCTGCTGCAGTGCTCAGACGGCTGCAGTGCTCAGACGGCTGCAGCGGCCTGAGAGAGCGGTTCAGCGCTACTGCTGACAGAAGGGGGAGGATAGGATTCCTTTTGAGCAAAGATTCTGATCGCCGGACGTGTTACGATCTGAAAAAGTGATCGTTAGGACAAAGAAAAATCACTGTACACCCGCGCAGATAAGCCTATCTTTGCGCGACTTTTTTCATTCACATCACTACCCGGATAAGGAGGTAGCGAGCCCAATGGTTGTTCAACCTGAAGACTACTACGATGCCGAGAGCTTTGCTCGCCTGAAAGAATTCGCCGACAAACAAGAGACTCCTTGTCTTGTGGTCGATAAAAGTATTTTTGAGCGTCAGCTGGATGATCTGATCAGCAGTTTTCCGTATGCGAAAACGTACTACGCCATTAAAGCCAACCCAATGCCTGAATTGCTGGGCATTCTGCGCGATCGTGGCTGCTGTTTTGACGTAGCTTCGCGCTACGAGCTGGATAAAGTTCTGGCACAGGGTGTGACAGGAGATCGTGTGAGCTATGGCAACACGATCAAGAAAGCCCGGGATATCCGCTACTTCTATGAGAAGGGTGTGAACCTGTTTGCCACCGATTCTGAAGCCGACCTGCGCAATATTGCCAAGGCCGCTCCGGGTTCGCGTGTATTTGTACGTATTCTGACAGAAGGTTCGCAAACAGCGGACTGGCCGCTGTCACGTAAATTCGGTTGTCAGACCGATATGGCGATGGACTTGTGTCTGTTGGCGCGTGATCTGGGCCTGGTACCTTACGGTATTTCCTTCCATGTGGGTTCTCAGCAGCGTGATATCGGCGCCTGGGACTCGGCCATTGCCAAAGTGAAGGTTATTTTCGAGCGTCTGAAAGAAGAAGACGGCGTGGTACTGAAAATGATTAACCTGGGTGGTGGCTTCCCGGCTAACTACATCAGCCGTACCAACGATCTGAAAACCTATGCAGAAGAAATTACCCGTTTCCTGCACGAAGACTTTGGTGATGAGCTGCCGGAAATCATTCTGGAACCAGGCCGTTCGCTGGTTGCCAACGCCGGTATTCTGGTCAGCGAAGTGGTACTGGTCAGCCGTAAAGACCGTTACGGCCTGCACCGCTGGGTGTACACCGATGTGGGTAAATTCGGTGGTTTGATCGAAACCATGGACGAGTCCATTAAGTATCCGCTGTTTGTGGAGAAAAAAGGTGAACTCGAAGAAGTGGTTCTGGCTGGCCCGACCTGTGACAGTGCCGATATTCTGTACGAAGACTACAAATATGAATTGCCACTGAATCTGGCCTCTGGTGATCGTCTGTACTGGTTCTCTACCGGTGCCTACACCACCACCTACAGTGCAGTAGAATTCAACGGTTTCCCGCCGCTGGCGTCTTTCTGTATCTGAGTGAGCTGATGGCTCGCTGCTAAAAAACCGCCAGTCGGGTAACCGGCTGGCGGTTTTTTTATGGCTAAACGACTCCGGCTGTTGGTCAGACAGGTCTAAGAAGGTATCTTGTCGGCAAAGATCTCATACACAGGGAGGATGTATGCAAGCCGTACCCTTGGAATTACTCATTAATGGCCTGACGGTCGCGGCCGGTGCAGCGTTGCTGGTTGAGCGTTTCACCGAATTATTGAAGCAGGTTAAAGAACGCGCCAATAAGTTCTTTCTGGAGCGTGACGCTGAGGCTGCCAAGCTGGCAGCACTGAAAAACGCGCAACAACAGACGGTGCTGATTCAACAGCACCTGCAAGCCGGTCACTCTGCCGATCTGGCGGTATTAAAAGCAGCGGCTGCTTCTGACGGCAATACTGCTGATTCTCACAATCCTGACAGCAACAATTCTGGCGAGAACGATACTGAGCATACGGCCTTCGAGCAGCATGGTGCCATCACCGTCATCCCCATTCCGGTGATCTCCGGCGAAAGCGCCGCACTGAATGTCTTTATGCGTCTGGCGCCATTAGGGCTTGGGATTATTCTGGCCGGTATTTTTGATCTGCATTTACTAGCCATGTTTACCGGCCAGAGTGTCGTGGATATTCCGACCTTATGGGCTCAGAACAACTGGAGCGGTATTGCTCTGCAAACACTGGATACGCTGTTATCCGGATTATTAATTGGTGGTGGCAGTCAGCCGGTACACGTGCTGATGCGGTTTTTAACCACTCGCCGCTTAACCGACAGCGAAAAACAAGCACTGGCACAAGTCATTGATCCCGGCGAAGAAAGCCGTACCGCCTCTTCAGCGGACAAAGCCGCAGGGCAGAATACTTCCGTGGCCGAAAGCCGCTTGGCCGGGCCCGATATTCATTATGTGGGGGGCGTTAATCCACAGAGTCTGGAGTATGTCCATCGCCGCGCAGCCGATCCGGATCAGATTGTGGTGCATCACACCGCCATGAATTCTGCGCTGGGTTTTAATGCCATTGTTGATGAGTTTCTGCAGCAGAAAAAATGGCTGACGGGTTATCACTGCGTCATCATGCCCGATGGTGCAATTCGTCCGTTTTGCCGCTGGGATCGTACGGGCAACCATGCCAAAGGCCATAATGACCATACCCTGGGTATTTCTTTTCATGGCAATTTTCACCAGCAGGAACACGACCGCTTTGCCAATAACGATGGCCGTTATGGCCCGTTAACGCCCACGCCAGCGCAACTGGATGCCGGTGCCCGGGTGATTGCTCTGTGGCTGAATCTGTACCCGCAAATGCCCGGACAAATAAATGAGGCTGTAGTACCTCACCGGGCATTATCCGGTGCCAATACTGTGTGTCCGGGAAATCAGTTTCCTTTTGCCGATTTGCTACGCCGCAGCGAAACCTACCGCACAGCGTGGCAGGCATCGCCGCAGGCACAGAGCGAGCTGCTGGCTTTCCGGCAAAAACCCTATATTTACGCGCAGAACCTGAATGCTGCGGTACCGGTCGCCGGAGGTTCAGCATGAACAGCTTTGATTCCGCATTGATTATGTTAAGCAGTGCTTTATTTTTTTCGTTGTTACTGGAGCGCCTGCTGGAAATACTGAAAGCGCTGTTTGATTTTTATGAAGTCCGGGCCGGACGTCAGGATTATTGGAACCGTGCCGCGCACCGCCTCAGCGAACAACTGGATGGTCTGCGCCAGGCGGGCCGAGTACAGGCCGAAGTCAGCAAAGCGGTGAATGATTATTTGCGCACCGACTATCCGGGGCTGGAAGGTGTGGAAGCACTGTCCGCCGTCGCTCTGCGCTCGCTGACCATTAAAGCGGTGAGTAAAATTCTGGCGATTATTCTCGGCGTGCTGCTGGCACTGCTGTTGGATATTAATTTGTTTGCCTTAATCGAACAGCTGAATCATCAGGTGGCGATACTCAACGGTGATGATCCTGCCAGTTACGAAGGTTATTTTTCCAGCCGTTATATACCGGCCTGGCTGGGGGAATCCCTGACCGGCATTGCGATTGGGCTTGGCAGTGGTCCATTGCATAAAATTATTGAAGCGTTGGAAAAATCCCGTAAAAACCGTACAGAAAAGGGAGCGTAAACATGGATAAGCTGAATATTGCCTTGTGGCTGGCTGAGCACCTGGATACGGTAATCGGGTTTATCGTGTTGCTGGTGGCTTGTCTGATTTTGCCTAAAAGTGTGCGCTGGTATGTATTTTCTGCGGGCTCTGCCTTGTTGTTGATGAATGTGTGGCAAATGGCCCGTGCGCGGGAAAAATTAAAAAAACTCGATGCCGAACGCAGCGCATTACAGCAACAATTGAGCGGCTTAAAAGATGCCAGTGAGCAGCTTAAACAGCGTAATCAGGCGCTGGAAAAAAAGTCGGCAGAACTGGAGTTGCAACGTCAGGCATTATTGCAGCGGCAGCAGGCATTAGCGGCGGGCGATGTTGCGTTACAGCAGCAACAGGATGACATTAATCAGCAAGTGAGTGATCACAGCGCTCAGCGTGATGCGGTACAGAGTGAAAACCAGCGGGTTCTGGATGCGCTGGCCAAACTGAAACAACTGGAAGCCATGTCACAATCCTGACGGAGGATATATGCAGTATTTAACACGGATGGTTTTGCTGAACGGGTGCTTGTCTGTTCTGACAGTGAGCATGGTGCTTAAGGTGAGCGCTGCTCAGGCAGAAGACAGCGCCTGCGAAATGTTGGTGACGCCAGCCGAACTCAGCCAGCAGACCATTAATGGCCAGATTGTGTATTTGCTGCCTGCCAATAAAGTGCAGCAGACTCAGCACATTACCGGCTGTATTGATTACACCGCGCTGTTGCAGAAAAATCAGGATGCGAGTGATCAAGCGAGTGCGGATATCGCCGCTTTACAGAAGCAGAATGCTGACCTGGCGCAGCAGCTGGAAAAATACCGCGCATTGGTCGCTGATCAGACACAATTAAGCGGCCAGTATACGCAGCTGAATACCCAGTATCAGGATCAGGTTAAACAGTGCCAGGCACTGAACACGAATCTGATCTCGGTGGCGGATAAACTGGATACCTTATCCGGCGAATACCGCAGCATTGCCGTGCAATCCCTCAGCCGTTATCGCGTAGGTGCGGCGATTGGCGGTGGAACAGAAGGCTTTGCCAGCCAGTTGCACGTCGGTTACGACACACTCAACCTGTTTATTCATAATTACGACGATAAAACCAGCGCGTTAATCGGTGCCGAGCTGCGTTTTTAAACAACGCAGTCCGGCCGATTGAATACCGTTAATATTACTGGCTGCGTTGTGGAAAGGTCAGCATAACCTGTTCTGTGGTGGCACTACTTTCATCATTGGGGGTGGTGATCATCCTTACCTGAATATCATCACCAAGCGTGATATGCGCAAATCCCCAGACCATGCCCTGCAACCACAGCTCCTGATATTCAGCATAGGTTTTTTTCTGATATGCCTGAAACGGTGTATGAATTGGCCGCTGTTTGGCTGCGGCACCCGAAACAATAATCGGCAGTGGTTTTAATTCTTTTCCGTTTGCACTGTTATATTGCTGGCAGTCATCCTGATGAGCTTCGAGATCATGCTCATGCCCGGCCAGATAAAGATCGGCAAACTCACACAGCATTGGCATTAATAACGGGCGCAGGGCGCGGGCCTCTTCAAACTTACTGCCACCGGATGACCAGAGCGGATGATGCCCGGCAACAATTTTCCAGCGTGCTGACGACTGCTTCAGGGCATTTTCCAGCCAGGCTAACTGCTGCTTTTCCTGTCCCTGTGGTTTCTGCCAGTCATCATAGTGTTCCAGACTTTTGTGCTTTTTTTCGCTGCCGTCAGGCTTGAGTTTGTCTTTGACAACCGTTGTTCCGGCCAGCAATAAATTGGTATCTATCACAAAAAAATCAGCATCGCCGCGGGTGAAAGAATAAAACCCCGGTTGCGGTAATACCATTTTATTATCGTCACGACTGGCCCAGGCAATCTGCGCATCACGCCCGGAGCGGGAGGTTTGCCAGTCATGGTTACCCAGTACGCCGTAAATACGGAAATCATCATGGCTGCTGACCAGTCGGCGGAAAGGCAGGTCGAGAATATCGAGGAAACGCTGCTCATCACGCTCACTGCCATCGCCACCGGCCGGATAAATATTGTCGCCCAGCATCAGTGAAAAATCACAGCGCTTGCTCTGGCAATACTGTGTCATCGCATTAGCAACGGCATTCAGCCCGGTGCGCTCAACCACATAGTCTGTACCATCCAGGGTATGCATTGGCGGTGCGACAAAATCCGCTGGCGGCAGGCCTTTCTTTTTCCAGGCAGCACGTTCGCTGAGCAGGAATTGCTCGCGGGTCTGCGGGTTATTTAAGCTCGACTGTTTTGGGTAATCGTAGTGATAGCCACTGTCACCGAAGGCAATAAAAGCGACCGATGGTTTCTGTTCGGCAAACGGCGTTTGCTGTGTCTGTGAATTAAGTTGCACATCAGAGGCCGGCGGATGGTTGTTCTGACAGGCCGCCAGCAGTGTTGAAGCCGTGGATATCAGTAAAAAAGCGCGCAGTTTTTTCTGGCTGAATTGCAGTCGCAGTGTCATTTCATTCTCCGGTTAAGGCTATTTCCCGCTGTTGTAGCATGGGCAACGCAGAGAATAGATGACAGCGGGGGTCTGTTTGGCTCACTGCAATTTGGGTTTTGGTTGTTAACTGGGTGTTAATCGGTTTTTTATCAGGAATAAGGAGGAGGATTCGGGGCGGATATTTTTCTGCTCTTCAGGCTAAAGGCTTGCAAGCACGCTCTTGCGGTCATACTCAGGAGTGGTTAAAGTGCAGGGCAGAAATGCTGGTAAAGGATGTCGCCAGTGTTGTCCGTTGCACTCTGTGAGTTCTCCTTACAGGACATAATCGGGCGCTAATAATGATAAGGAATATCGCATGAAAATATTCTCAGCCGCTTTTTCCCGCCTTTTTAATTTCCAGACACGCATCGCTGTTACTGTCTGTTCTTCGGTACTGATATTAATGCTGTCAGTGCAGGCTCAGGCGCGGACGATTGCCGATACCGAATTTCCCGATGTGATTGAAGCGAGCGGTGAGTTTCCGCAAATGACACTGAACGGCGCTTCGGTGCGTAAATATTATTACGTGGTCGATATGTATGTCGGCCTGTTGTATATGCAGAATCCGGGGCATTCCGAACAGGCCGTTATTGGTGACGAAGGGTATAAGCGTATGGTGTTTCACACGCTGTTGCCGCGTGCCAGCGGACGTCGTGTTGCCAAAGCCTTATACGATGCATTAAACCTCAGCAACGAAGAAGCCGAGGCCCTGGGTGCGCCGATTGACGAAGTAATTGAGATGTTCGACGTCAGCATGAAAAGTGGTGACGAAACCCATGTTGAATACGTACCCGGTGTTGGCACCCGTATTATCGTTAAAAATGAAGTGCGCGGTGTGATTGCCAGCAAGCGTTTATTTGATGCTTTTCTGGGCATCTGGATTGGCGCCAAGCCGTTCAGCGAAACCTTTAAAGCAGAAATTCTGGGTGCCGAGAACGCCCTGATTGCGCATGAGTAGTTGCCCATAAACAGCCGTACATGAGCAATATCATTTAAAACATAATACCTGCATAAAACTGCCTGCATGCGGCGACGCAATCCGTCGCTGCTCCTCTCTTTCTTCTTCCTGTTTTACACTGCACACAAAATTCTGAGAGTTCAGCCATGAACGACTGGTTATTTGTCTACGGTACTCTGCAACAGCACTGGCTGGCGGATGAAACGATGTGGCCTGCCGCAGCCGATAAACAGGCATTACGGCAATTGCGCCGCGCATTGCAACAACATGCGCGCTGGTGCGGGCCGGCACAGATCCGTGGCCGTCTGTATCGCATCGCGCATTATCCGGGGCTGATCTGCGATCCGCGCGGTGACTGGATCAATGGCGACCTGTACGCCTTACGTCAGCCACAGAGCCTGTTGCCATTGCTGGACGCCTATGAAGAATGCAGCCCGGCGTTTCCCCCGCCGCATGAATATCAGCGCGTGCGCTGCCCGGTGCAGGTTATGGCGGAGAATGGTCAGCGGACGCTGACAAGACGCGCCTGGGTATATCGCTATAACCGTTCTGTGGCGGGGTTGGAGCGGTTGGCGGGTTACTGAAAAGCGGTTCACGGCTTAACGGTTTTTTAATCAGCGGGTAGGGTGGGCACTGCTCAGCATTGTAGGGTGGGCACTGCCCACCAAATGGCCTGTAAAGAAAGCCGCTGCTCAGCAATGAGTAGCCTCTTTCTTGTGTGCGATCGCGAAACTTTGAATGTAAAGAAATACTGATTTATATACAGTATATTTTTTAATTCTTTTGAAAACTGGCACGCTTTTACATTCACGCTTGCCCGTTTTGCCAGAGGGTAGTAACTTAACCGTCAAATAAATCAATAGCTTGCCCTCAGAGCTACAAGAGGAGTTTACAAGCGGGTTGTAAAGTTAGCTGCATAGAAAGCCGGAATTAACAGGCGTGCGCGTTTTTCTGGAAGGGATTTTTAAGTTATGGAAGATATCTTAGAAGAGTCAATGAGTTACACAGGCTTTCTCGAAAGAGTCGCTCAGGATAAATGCGCACGCACGCTAGTAAGCTGTTACGTATTCAACGGAAGTTATTCACATGATTAAACTACTGATAAATAATTCAGATCTAGCCGAAATGAGCGAAACCTCTTTTGGTGGTAAACCGGTCAAAAATATAGGCGAGGATTTTCATTGGCCTAAGTGCTCTTGCTGTGAACTTCCAATGCAGTTTTTGGCGAAGCTCAGAATTGATGAAGAACTACATCAAATATTCATGTGCCAAAACGATCCCGGAATGTGCGACGACTGGGATGCTAATGGTGGGGGCAATACTGTAATTGTAATAAAACCCTTCGAACTCGAATTCGTCCAAGAACCTTCAGAGGGTATAACTTTACGAAAAACAGAGCACTCTGCGAAGGTGGTTTCGGTTGATGGAAATGACTATGAAGCAGCAAGAAGTGAGTGGGCAGAAAAGAATGGCATTAGTCCTAGAGAGGTATTAGGCCAAATTTCTGGTGAACCCTCTTGGATTCAAGGTGATGAAACACCAAATTGCACTGTGTGTAACAAGCCTATGGAATTTGTAGCTCAATTGGAGCAAGGGCCAGACTGGAAAACTGAAATGAACTTTGGAGGCGGTGGGGTGGCGTATTCGTTCCGCTGTACCTGTAATGGTTCTGCAAAGTTTTTATGGCAGTGCTAAACCAACACGTAACAAGTCAAATCACTCGGACTTGGCAAAGCTGTCATCTTTTTTGTTCCAATAAAGCCGCCAACTTCATCAAGCCGGTGTTTGAGGCGTTAGCACTCAATAAAGTATGGAGACATTAAGTTGAGAAAACCAAGATTATTTATAGCTTCATCAGTTGAGAGCTTGCCAGTTGCTGAAGCTGTGAACGTAAATCTGGATCATGAATTTGAAGTGACCTTATGGAAAAATGGTACTTTCAAACTTTCATCATCAGCAATTGACGACCTTGTCGAAAAGTCATCGTTTGTAGATTTTTCTCTTTTTATATTTGCTCCAGATGATATAGCTACGATCCGCAGCAGAAGTGAGCATGTGGTCCGAGACAATGTAATCTTTGAAATGGGCTTATTTGTTGGGGCAATTGGTAAATCTCGTTCATTTATATTAAAGCCTCGCAGTATCGAGATGCATCTTCCAACTGATTTGTTAGGTGTTACTCCTGCTGATTATGATGCAAGTAGGTCAGACGGTGATTTGGTATCAGCAACAAATCGTGCTTGTTCATTAATAAAAACAGAGGTTGAGCGGTTAGGTCTTATAAATCATGAAAGCCTTTCTGAGTCCAAAAAGATAATCGCTAACCCAGCTACCTATGTACTCAAAGAGCAAGACTATAAATTTCTTGCAGCATGCTTGCAAAGTCATACTGCTGATCCTGAAGGTTTGCCATTTCATAGAATCGCCAATAGCTTTCGTGGTGCAAATGAAGCAGCTCTACAGCTATCATTAATAAAGCTAGAGAGAATGGGCTATTTAAGTAAAACCGTAGAAACTGATCATCAGGATGGCTACGACTTTTATGCTTATTCAATCACTGAAATGGGAGTCGATGTATTGTTGCAGAACGAAGACGTTCTTCAGCCAAAAGTTCCTGAGGTTCCGAAAGGCATTAAGAATGATGTGCCGTTCTAGTGCTAACAAGGCAATCTTGCGGAACTAAGAAATTATTTACAAGACTACTCCCGACTTTTCGTATTACTGCGCTACTGCTTTTCAGATCCGGCTATGAACTGAAATTTCATGTTCCAAAGTCAGTTTTTTGAAATACGGCTGAGCGGGTTACTGTCACCGGCGATCGTGCGGCGCCAGACAACCAGATGATTCTGCGGCCTTCAGAGCAAAACCCTGCCCCGGAACGATACAAATTGTTGGTGTTTTAAAGCGTCGTTCCGGGGCGAATTGTTTTGCGTGCCGCATAATCATTGCAGTTGGCTGGAGGAAGCCGGACGTGCCGAAAAGAGAGGATCGTAAGGAGATACCTCTCCTTGCAGGGGGGCCAGGGGCGGAGCCCCGGAAAGGCGTTTCAACCTGAAACGCAGTAACCAATTAAGCTTCAGCCGGAGTAACCCCTGTCACTCCGGCCATAAAACCGCTCAGCTGCCTGCCTTCTTCATTACCGCTACAAACATACAGTCGCAGTCATCTTCCGGTGCGCCGAGCATCTGCTGGCTTTGCAGGCTGAAGGCCGGATTGGCCTGCAGGAAGGCGCTGACGATGTCTTCGTTTTCGCTTACCTGCCAGCTGCAGGTGGCGTACACCAGCATGCCGTCGGGGCGCACGGCCGGTGCGGCCTGGGTCAGAATATTCAGTTGAATCTGTTGCAGTTCGCTGCTGTCGGCACTGTTAAAGCGCCAGCGGGCATCGGGGTTACGGCGCCAGGTGCCGGCAGAGCTGCAGGGCGCGTCGATCAGTACTTTGTCGAAGCCCTGCTGGCGGGCAATTTCCTGTGGCAGTCGCAGTGGGGCGATGGCATCCCACAAAAAAGTCCGCACATTACGCGCACCGGCGCGGCTGGCGCGGCGTTTTAATTCATCCAGTTTGTACTGATGCAGGTCGGTGGCGATCACTGCGCCTTTGTTGTTCATCTTTCCGGCTAACGCCAGCGTTTTGCCACCGGCTCCGGCGCAGGCATCCCAGATTTTGTCGCCAGGTTTGGCATTCAGTGCGGCGGCAATGTGTTGGCTGGCCAGGTCCTGAATTTCAATTACGCCACTGCGGTACAGCTCGCTGCTGTTAACGCCACGGCCACCGCTGGCGCATAAATGGTCATCACGTAGCTGGGCGCTGACGCCTTCTTCCTGCAGGCGCTGCTGCAGAACTTTTAAGGGGCGGGCGTCGGCCGGTAATTCGCTCAGGCGCAGGTCGTTGATGCGTAACCACAGCGGCGGGAAGCCATTCTGCATCTGCAGAAAACGTTGCAAGTCACTGTCTGACCAGTGGCTGCGGGTTGCACGCTGCTGTAACAGGGGTTGCCAGGCCGGGCGCACGCCATGCCAGAGCAGGGCGAGTGGTGATAACGGATTGGCTTTAACCTGATGTTCGATATTGGCGAACAGGTGGGCGCGTTGCTCGTCCTGACGCACCATTCGCACGAAATTCCAGGGCTGCAGGCTGCGCAGCTGAATCCAGTACCAGAACGCGCTGGGGTGCATGGTATCGGCTGCGGCTGACTGCCATTGTTGATCCCAGCTCAGCCAGTCGCAGTGAACGGCATCACTGCTGAGGCCGTTGCGTCCATTGAGCATATCTTCCAGCGCGCAGGCCAGTTGCTGAAAGCGCAGGGCGCTGAACATGGCTTCGCTCAGCGGCAGGGTGTTGTCGGCTGCATCGGCCTGGCGTGAGGTGCGTAGCTGGCCGCGCAACCAGCGGTCGAGTGGGGGCTTAACGGCCTGTGCTTGCCATTGTGACCAGAGCTGAATAATACGGGCTTCGTTACCGGCTCCCGCGCTGCGGCGTCCGTTGTTTTGGTTCTGGCTTTGTCTTTGTTTTTGCGGAGGGCGTGAACTATGGCTTTTGGCCGGACGTTTTTTGTTTTTTCCGAATGTGGAGCCGGAATTTTTGGCCGGGCCTTGGGGTTTGCGCATAGTGAATATCTGCCGTTGCGGAGCGAAAGGGGCCTTAGATACGGAAAAGCTACGGCGCTGACCAGTTAAAAGAGTTTATCAATATTTCGTGATTGATCTTTTTTAGCTATTAAGGCTGTTTGTCAGCGTTTGGCTCAGGCGCTCTGGCGGTATTGCGAGGGGGATACACCGGACCAGGCTTTAAAGGCTTTGGCGAAGTTACTGGCATCGCTGTAGCCCAATTGTTCTGCGATCAGATCAATGGCCAGGTCTTCCTGCTTAAGCAGGCGCTGAGCATGGCGGTAGCGGACATCGTCTTTTAACTGCTGAAAACTGCTGCTGTCGGCTTTCAGCTTGCGGTTCAGGGTTGCAGCTGACATACACAGCATGGAGGCAACATGCTCGACGGTCGGCATATCCTGCAGGCGGTCATTCAGAATTTCCCGCACTTTACCGCTGACCGAGCCGCTTTGCGTCAGGCTGGTCAGCGCGGTTTGCAGCTGTTGCTCTGCCAGGGTTTCCAGTTCCGGGTTAAAGAAGGGCAGTGGATGCTCCAGAGCACTGGCCGGCCAGGTAAGGCTGTTATGGCGCTGATCACCGATCACGCTGCAATGGGGCAGGGTGTTTTGCCCGGTGAGGTTGGCGGGGCAGGTGAGATGAATGCAGCTTTCTGCTTCGCGTCCGTAATTGCCGACCAGGGTGCGGCAGATGGTTTCAACGCTGCTGAGAAACGCCAGAGTGATAAACGGCCCGGCAACCGGGTTGTCGAAACGCGGGGTGATGGTCAGGTGGCGCTGATGTTCGCTGCTGGCGCGGGCAATTTCAAAAATTTGCGCGCGGGTTTCAACGTAGCGCATCACTTTTAACGCCGCATCGCCCATGGTGGCACTGTACTGCGCGGCGTAACCCAAAGCGCCATGCTTGGACAGCGTCATGCGTTTACCGTATTCCAGTGCAATGCCGAGGTCGTTGGTCAGGTTGCAGAAGCGCTCGATGACGTTCAGGCAGGATTCGTGGCCAACGGGGACTCCCGGCTGGAACAGAATCTGTTCCGGCAGGCCAGAGTCGATCAGCAGTTCGGCAGCAGAAATGCCACGCTCAAAGGCCAGTTCGGTCAGCAGAATCAGATAATCGGAGGAGATACTGTAAGCGCCGGTGCCGGTGGTCTTCATACCTGGTGCTATGCCTGTCGGTTGTTATTGTCTTGTTGCTGATGGCGGTGTTCTGCGCCCCGCTGATGCTGTGTTTGCGCTTTTTGCACTGGAGAGTGCAAGCTTATCACCGGAGCCGCTGGTACGGAGTATGTCATAGTAGTTGCAATGTCAGTATGTCTTATCTGGCCACAAAACCGCAGTACAAACCTGCTTGCAGCCTCCCTCGATTCGTTGCGTTATAAGGCCCGGGCTGCAGGTGGCAATGTTATTTATCCCTGGAGTAACCCCATGACTGAGCACAACAATAAATCGCAGTCGGTAGAGATTAAACCACGGCGCATGGCCTTTGATACGGCCGCCCCGATGCGCAAATACACCTTTAAAGATAACTCGCTGGTCAGCACGTTTTTTTATTCACTGTCGGCGTTGTTTCCGGATGGTGAACGTTTTTTTATTCACTCGGTGCGTAATTACCAGAACGAAATCAAAGACCCGGTACTGCTGGCGCAGATCCGTGGTTTTATCGGCCAGGAAGCGCATCACGGTCATTCCCACGAGGGCCTGAACAACACCATTCATGATATGGGCTTTCCCATGCATGAAATTACCAACCGCTTGCAGAAGCGCATTGGTTTTCTGAAAAAAAAATTAGGCCGTGGCCGCCAGCTGGCACTGACCGTGGCGATGGAGCATTTCACGGCATCGATGGCCGAATTTCTGCTGAAAAACCCGGAAATTCTCGACGACGTTGATCCGACCATCCGCCAGATGCTGATCTGGCATGCGGTGGAAGAAATTGAACATAAGGCGGTGGCCTTTGATATTTACCGCCTGAAAGTGAATAACGAAAAGCTGCGCAAGCGGGTGATGTTTATTTCCATTATCGGCCTGTTCTCGCGTCTGGCGTATTACCAGTTCCTGATGCTGAAAGCCGATCGTCATTTCCCCAGCCTGCGCGAGTGGGTCGAAGCCACCAAATTCTTCTGGGGCAAAAAAGGCATTTTGCGTGACAATTTGAAGTCGATGCGTCTGTTCTTTCAGGATGGTTTTCATCCATGGGATATCGACCAGCATGCACTGATCGACGGCTGGCAGGAGCGCTTCCCCGATATTGCTGCTCTGCAGATGAACTGAATCCAGATTGAAGGCTGCAAACAAAACCCCGCTCCCTCGGGGTTTTTTTAATCCTCTGCAGAATCTTTTTTCAGCATATAGCTTCTTGGTGTCATACCTGTCCAGCGTTTGAAGGCTTTATAAAATGAGCCGCTATCATTAAACCCCAGCTTTTCGGCCACCTGAGCGATATTATAGCCGTTGGAATTGAGCAGGTTTCTGGCCAGGGTAATTTTGTGCCTGCGAACTTCTTCATTAAAGCTGGTGCCCTCGCTTTTCAGGTGTCGCTGCAGGGTTCTGGTGGTCATACTGAAATGTTTTGCTACTTTGTCGATATCGGTATTGATTTCAGATTGCTGAATTTGGAAAAAGCGCCAAAGCTTAGTTGTTATACTGTCCTGAGCTTCAATTCTGTCCAGCAGTGATTGCAGCTCCCCTTGAATCAGGGTCGCAATGCGTGGGCTTGGACTATAAGTGCGGGTTTCCAGAATCGTTTCGGGATAGATGACCTGATTAAACGCCTGATTAAATTTTACCCTGCAACGCAGAGTGCGTTCATACTCACTGAGCGGACCGTGAGCAGAATGGCGGAAGTGGACTTCAATTGGACTGTTCTCATCGGTGTAGTCGCGGTTCATTATAAACACACCAATATTGATCAGGGCAGCAATGTCCTGCTCGACCACGTGCCGTGCCTGTTCGGCATCATACTGATGGACAAATATCCGGTTAATGGCTTTTTTATTTTCAATAATAACCTGAGATACGAAGGCATTGTTTAATATAAATTCAACAGACAGGATGCGTGTTAACGCTTCTTTCAGCGTTTCGCAATTCATCATCAGCTGTCCCAGAAGGCCGTAATCCATCGGGTGAATACGCTCGCCAACATGCAGACCAATTAAAGGATCGCCACTGATTTTTTCGGCCTGCTGCCAGATGCCAAACAATACTTCAACAGACACCCGGTTAAAGTAGAAGTCGTCTTCGCTGTAGCCATCGGTGTAGGTCAGGATGTCTACATTCGGGTGACCCATCCTGGCGAGGGTATTCGAGATGATATTCAGATAATGCAGGCTGACGGATGGAGATTTAAAAGATCGGATCATAGGAAGGATGGCTTTTTTCAATGAGTATACCGTCAGACATTGAGATTGGAATGAGGAAATTCTGCTTGGCGCGAATAGCGCTATTCTGCGGATTCCGAAAGAAAGTGTCGCTTTTTGGTAGTTTTTTGTCTTATCTGGATAATTTAAGAAGAGGGACACTGTTCTAGGCTTGGCGTTCAGAAATAAGAATAAAAGGTAAGTCTATGAACGCACGATTCAGCGCATTTCTGCTGTGTTTCTTATGCATTATAAGACCGGCATCTGCTCATGATGACGGCGCCTACAGCCATAACGAGGGTGCTGTGGCGAATAATCAGGAGTGGATGTCGCGCATTGACGGCAGTAAAAAGCTCAGTGAATTATCACTGCCAGGTACGCATGACACGATGTCGGTTAAGGGCGGGGATATCGCACAGAATCAAAGCATGACCCTGCTGGAGCAGCTGAATTCAGGTATCCGTGTCTTCGATATGCGTACCCGGCATATTGATAACCAGTTCAGAATGCATCATGGATTAGTTGCTCAGGATACTTATTTTGGTGACGATGTTCTTAAGGTCATCGATCGTTTTTTAACAGCCCACCCGACAGAGACGGTTTTGTTTCGCCTGCGTTCTGAATACACTGCTACCGGCAACAGCCGCAGCTATACCGATACTCTTAACAGTTATCTTGCGCAATTCGGCAACCGTCGCTGGGTGCCTGTCAGCCAGAATCCAACACTGGATGATATCCGCGGTCGCTTTGTTATTCTGCAGGAGTTTTCCGGTACGGCTCCCGATGGTTATCCGTATGGCCTGGCTTACCGTTCTTTGAATATTCAGGACGATTATCAGTTGTCGACCAACTGGGATTTGTATGACAAATGGATCGCGGTAAAAAATCAGATCAACAACGCGCGCTGGGGAGACCGCGATACGCTGTATATGAATTATCTCAGCGGTGCGAATGGTTCATTTCCATATTTTGTTGTCAGTGGACATTCCAGTAACGGCACCTCGGCACCGCGTTTGGCTACCGGTCTGACAACACCAGGATGGGCTGATTCTTATCCGGATTTCCCCCGTGTCAGCTGCTTTATCGGTATCTGTACCATCGCTTTTGAAGGTACTAATGTGCTGGCCGCAGATTATATTGCCAATGCCGGTGATGCCATTGTTGGCATGCTGATGACCGATTTTCCCGGTAAGCGTCTGATCGACAATATTATCCGCCTTAATGGTTTAAGCCCGTATGCCTATAAAGAGTTTGCGTGGGGGGCGAATACCAATGAACAACATAATCTGTGCGCTTCCGGCTGTCAGGTTGAAGGCGATAAATTCGCAGATGCACCACCACCGGCAAAACAGGAACTCACCGTTGTCAGTTATAACGTTCTGCGTCCAGATGCTCAGCGTTTACAAAATCAGATTCGCTGGATGAAAGATCAGTTTGGGGAACAGGGGCCGGATATTATTCTGCTGAGTGAAACCGTACGCGGTGCAGGCTGTGGTACCGAACGTAATACGGCAAGGGAATATGCCCAGGCTTTTGGCGCTTATTATGTGAACGCCAGTGAGGACGGTGTGAATTCTTCCTGTCAGACAGGAAATGCCATTGTCTCGCGCTATCCACTGGGAAATGTCGGTATGCTGCGTTTCAGTTCGCAGAATGACAACAGTGATGCGACCAGTGGGCGCAATGCGGTGTTTGCCGATGTTAATGTAGGCGGCAGTCTGGTTCATGTTTATTCAACCCATACCCATCACTCTTTTGGTGCCGCAGGTGATCAGATCCGTCAGGCACAGCATGCTGAAATGGTGTATCACGCGGAAAGCAAACCCTATACAAAAATACTGGGTGGTGACTTTAATGCTGTTGGTCACGTTTTTGCCGATGCGGTCGGTTTTCACGATATATCTCTGAATCCTCTGTTTGATGGCGGCTATCAGGATGCCCATGATGCGCTGGCAACGCATGAGCGGATTTCCTCCGAAGCCGGGTTGGTGGCTGATGATTGGACACTGATTCTGGATTTTATTTTTACTAAAAACGGTAGTTCTGAACAGCCGGGTATCTGTTCTTCACAGTTCTGCCGTAACAGCTCCGTGATGTCTGACCATGTTCCGGTATGGGCCAGTGTCCGCTATCAGAATAATCGTATGCCGGAGCCCGCAGTTTCCCTGAATGAAATGAATAGTGGTGAAAATTATCGCTTTAAATTAACTACCCGTGCGGCAGATCAGAACTGCCGGCTGGAATGGGATGGCTCGGAATCATCCGGTGAACGTAATGCTAAGTTTGACTGCCGCAGCAGTGGTGATCCGATGATTCTTGAAGTCAGCGCCGCCGCCTGGATTGATCATGCCGGTCGTTACGCACTGAAAGCCTATATTTATGCACAGGTTGGCGGAACATTGTGTGGTCTTGAGTGGGACGGCACGCTGGCGAATGGCGAACGCAATGCCAAGTTTGATTGTCAGGGTGGTAAAGACGAGTTCTACATTACCAGCACGGCTGATGGAAAACTGAGCGACATCATTATTACCTCCGTAGGTACGGATGATTATGACAACGATCATTGTGGCCTGCAGTGGAATGGCGGTGACACCTACAATGGTGAGCGCAATGCCAAGTTTGATTGTGATCCGGCCTGGGATGTGATGAGCATGATCGAACTGGAAAAAAATATTTACCGCGAATTACGTGATGCACGCAGTGATAAATGCCTTGATTTCAGCGGCAGCGTACCGGACTACGGTAAAGAAGCCATTCTTTGGGAATGTGCGGATGTTGACTGGCAGCAGTGGCAGTACGATGCGGTCAGCGGGCTGCTGAGGAACAAAGCTAATCCGGATTTTTGTTTGGATAACAAAGGCGAACGTTATGCAGGTGGCGGTGTGCATCTCTGGCTCTGTACGGAAGGCAGTATTAATCAGCAATGGGATTTTATAGGAAATACGCTGCGCCCCCGGGTTAACCACGACATTGCACTGGATGCCTTTGCAGCGGAGAACGGCAGTCAGATCGGGCAGTGGAATGTACACGGTGGTGAAAATCAGCAGTGGCGCTGGGCGCGCTGATTTCAGGTTCAGAGAACATTAACCAGGACATAATGACTATGAATAATAAAATACTGGGAATAATCACTGCAGGTTTGTTGTCGGCAGAAAGTTTTGCCATGAGCGGAGCCCCGGCCGATGCAGAGATCGACAATGATCGTTTGTCTGCGCATCATAAAAGCTGGGAATACCAGGCGTTGGCAAAACAGAGCCTGCTGGATAATGCGGCTCCTTACAGCCAGGGGTTTCGCTTGCAGGGACATAATGCCTTTAACAGTTCCGGTTACAGCTCCATTGTGTATATCGATCCGAATCATACACTGACGATCACCGAGCAATTGGAAATCGGGGTGCGCTCACTGGAACTGGATGCACACTGGACCTGGCAGACCAAGCGGATTCCAAACGGCTATGACCTGTTGTTGTGTCATGGTCAGAGCAAGCATGAAGGCTGTTCTGGCCTTGAGCGTTACGTTCGCGATGGCGTTGAGGAAATTAACCGCTGGTTGCGGAAAAATCCCAAAGAAGTCGTCGCTATTATGATTCAGGATGAAACGGAAGGGCATTACTCCGAATTAGTGGCTGCGTTTTCATCCATTCATGATCTGATTTATAAAGCCGAGCCGCGCAATGTGTATCGCTCTTTCTATGATGTTATTCCAGATCTCAGTGAAGAGGACATCCTCCGTGCGGGCAAGCAGGTTATAATTATGGGACCGGGAAATGCCGGCGAATTTACCCGCTTTACCCATTCCGGTTCATTTTCGGGAATGGGTTCGCCAAATGATTTTGCGCAGGTCGATGAAGCCGCCTGTATTCAGTTGAAAGAACGCCAGACGACAAACCATCGTTTGTTTGAGGACGGCACTAATATCGGTCAGTGGTTTGTCGGCGAAGGGCGTATCAGTGATGCGATGGCGACTAAAGCGCTGAAATGCGGCGCCTCGGCTTTGGGGGCGGACAAGCTGGTGATTGATGATTCGAGGGTGCGGGCAACAATCTGGAGCTGGGGGGAAGGTGAGCCTAACGACGCCAGTGGTGTTGAGGATTGTGCTGAATCCCTTGCAAATGGACGCTTTAATGATGCCGATTGTAATACGGTTCAGCGTTTTGCCTGTGCCACAGGGGATGCAAAAGAATGGGGTATTTCGGCGGCTGCAGCGGTTAACTCCGTCAGCGGTGGTGAGCAGGCCTGTCAGCAGAACGGTGCGCAGTGGCATTTTTCGGTACCGGTTAACAGTCAGCAGAATGAATGGCTGAAACAGGCGAAAGCGGCGGCTGGTGTTGACGTGGTTTGGCTGAATTATCGTGATCAGGCTGAGGAAGGAATGTGGCTGACGCCAGCGCATCAGGTGGCGTATGGCGATGGTCTGGTTTCGCTTAAGGCTTTGCAACCCGGCTTTATTTACGATTTTTATATGAAAAGCCGTGAGCGTAATTGTGAGCTGCAATGGACTGGTGGCAATGCCGGCAGTGGCGAGCGTAACGCTAAATTTGATTGTGTGAATAAAGGCGACACCATGATGTTTGTACCGCTGGATACTGCGCAGCAAGACAGCGATGGCAATGTGAATGTTCGCGGTTATATCAAAACCTCCGCTGGCGGTTATATCTGTGGTCTGGAATGGGACAGCAATCTTTCCGGCGGAGAACGTAATGCGAAATTCGATTGTTCGGGCAGCGCCGATCCTGTGACTCTTATCAGTCGCTCAGGCGGTACAACCGAGCGGATTATTATCCGTACCGATAATGGCTGCGGTCTGCAGTGGGATGCGGGCATGGACTCTGATAACGAGCGCAACGCCAAATTTGATTGTGACCCGGCTTACGATGAAATGACGCTGTACGGTACGGAATTACCGTCCGAATATCGTGAGTTACGCAGTGCTGCTTCAGGCAAGTGTCTGGATCTGTGGGGTGAAAAAGCGGTTACCGGAGCGGAAATCAAACTCTACGATTGCCGCGGCAGCAGCAATCAGAAATGGAAATATGAAACCGAAACCGGTTTTATCCGCACTCAGGTGAACCCGGATTATTGTCTGGATAACCGTGGGCAAACCCGGGATGGTGGCAGCCTGAGTATTTACCCCTGTGTGGATCACAGCAATCTGCGCTGGCAGCGCGATGGCAATATCTTCCGCAGTCAGAATGATGCGGCGATTGTGATTGATGCTTACGGCGCGGATAACGGCAGTCAGGTGGGTCAGTGGAGCTACCATGGCGGTGATAATCAGCAGTGGCTCTGGGGGCGTTAAACCCTCTCGTGCTGATGTTGTATTCAGTCGCAATAAAAGCCCCGCCCTGGCGGTAGTGCTGTTCAATTAAGCAACCAGCCAGCGCTGAATGAACTCGAACAGCCTTTGCGGGGCAAGCCCCTGCGCCCCAATCCGGGGATCTTCTCCCCGGACCCCTGCTTTGCGCTTTCTGGCCCGTGATCCTTATTCACTCGTTTTTTACTGACCACGCGAATATCGGCCGTCCATGGCCACATACGCTTGTCCGGCCCTGTCCTTTAAAAAGAGCTGCCAGCCAGATCGTAAAAATCATCGCTCATGGTGGCGGGCCCAGAGGCGCGGTTTATCCCAGCCGCAACGTCGTTTTTATCGAACAGCAATGTCCGTTCTGAAAAGCCGCTTAGCGGAATAATCAATGCGCCTGCAGGACGCCGGTTTGAATAATGCTGCGCCGGTACGTCCCGGCATGGATGCCGGGCGAGCGAATAGGGCCATGGACAATTTTGTCTGGAACAAAATTGACCAGCCGCAGGCTGACCCACAGTGCGTAGGGCAGGATGCCCGGAGTACCGCCCATTATCCGCGTTGACGCGACCGAGGTAGTCTGAATGGAGGAAAAATGCCTGCACAGCGCGAAGCTTGGGTCGGCCCGCCAGCAAGGGGATAAGTTCCTCTATGAGGCACTGGGCGTTTCAAAATGATTTAAAACGTTAAGTTAACAGCATTACGCCCTGACGGGGCTTTACAGTTTTTGACACAGGCGACAAAAAGGGGGTTTTTGTGCATAATAGCCCGCCTTAATTTAAGGGTAATGCTTATGTCCATCGAACAAAGTCTGCTGCAGCGCGCGGCTAATCAGTGTGAGCTGTGTACTTCTGCCAACGATCTTTCCCCTTTTCTGGTGCCGCCGCACAGCCAGCTGACTGTTGATAGCGGTGTTGTTCTCTGCGCGACCTGCAAAACCCAGGTTGAAGGCGGTGAGCCGGATGCTAACCACTGGCGTTGCCTGAATGACAGCATGTGGAGTCAGGTACCGGCGGTGCAGGTATTGGCTTACCGTATGCTGAAGCGTCTGTCGGCCGAGCCATGGGCTCAGGATCTGCTGGACGTGATGTATATGGAAGAAGACACCCGTAAATGGGCCGAAACCAGTGCGGCATCAGCCGATGATGACCGTGAGCCAACCCGCGACAGCAACGGTGCGGTTTTGCAGGCTGGCGATAACGTTACTCTGATCAAAGACCTGGATGTTAAAGGCGCCAACTTTACCGCTAAGCGCGGCACCATGGTGCGTGGTATCGGCCTGACCGATAACCCGGAACACATTGAAGGCCGTGTGAACGGTACGCGGATTGTGATTATCAGCGCGTACACCAAAAAAGCCTGAGTTACGAAACTGATCGTCTCAAAAGCCGGATGTTTTCCGGCTTTTTTGTGGCCGTTATTCGGGCTATGGTGATGCACTTTATTCACCGCCAGATACAGGAAGTATGTATGCAGGAAAAATTAAATTACGTCGAATTCTCCAGCCGCGATCTGAATGCAACTAAAACCTTTTTTCAGCAGGTTTTTGGCTGGACGTTTCAGGACTATGGCCCGGAATACTGTGCTTTTTTTGCTGCCGAAGCGGGTATGGATGGTGGTTTTTATTTTGATAAAGACAAAGGCCCGGCAGCCGTCGGTGCATTGCTGGTGCTTTATTCTGCGGAGCTGGAGAGCTGTCTGGCACGGGTAGAAGCGGCGGGGGCGCAAATAACCAAGGCCGTGTTCAGCTTTCCCGGTGGCCGCCGTTTTCATTTTTCTGAGCCGGGTGGTAATGAGCTGGCCGTCTGGTCGGACAAAGCAGCGGAATAGGTCGGCAGAGGGCGACCAGAGTCGGATTGGAATAAGCATGTCTGATCGGTTATAACCAACCTTTGCGCCGCATTATCGGCGTGTAGAGATTGGCAAATGAGGTATCCATGCACAGCGAATTCTGGCACGACAAATGGTCAAAAAAAGAGATTGGTTTTCACCTCGATGAAGTGAATAAAGTCCTGCTGAAATACTGGCCGGATATGCAGCTGGCGGCAGGCAATAATGTGCTGTTGCCGCTGTGCGGAAAAACCCTGGACCTGTTTTGGCTGCGCCAGGCCGGTTATGGCGTGGTCGGCATTGAACTCAGTGAGATTGCGCTGGACGAACTGGCCGCCCAGCTGACTCAGGAGCTGGATATTGCCATCGAAAAAAGCCGTGAAGGTGAGCAGGTGCTGTATCGCGGTGATGGCGTATTGTTGATTGCCGGTGATTTTTTCGCGGTTAACCGGGCGCAACTGCAACGGGAACTGGGGGGCGATGTTGCTGCGGTGTACGATCGCGCCGCGCTGGTGGCGTTACCGGAAAGCATGCGCCAGCAATACAGCCAACACCTGCATGCGCTCAGCCACGGTGCTGCGCAGATGCTGATTACCCTGGATTACGATCAGAGCCTGATGGATGGGCCGCCGTTTGCCGTCAGCGATGATGAGGTAAAAGCGCATTACCAAACGTTGTTCGAGCTGACACTGGTTGAAGAGCGCGAACTGATCGAACAGGAGCCGCGCTTTAAAGCCCGTGGCCTGACATCCTTTAAGCAGCGCCTGTACTTGTTGCGCTGACCTTAGGTGGCGATGGTGTGGCGGACGCTATTCTGCTCCGTCAACATCCACCGCCAGTACGCAGATGCCACCGCTCTGCGGGTAGTGCCAGATCACATTAATATCCCAGAAACGCACACCATATCGACGCTCCGGATCAGGCTGTTGGTAGGCCGGTTTGGGGTCTTGTGCCAGACACTGTTCCACCAGTGCCACCACGTCTTCTCCCAGTCTTTGACCCTGTAGTTGTGCGGCAGCCCGCGCCTCTGCTTGCCAGCGGACGCTGATCGTTGCCGGAGCTTCGCTGGCGATGCCGTTGTGTGCCGCGCTAATGCTGTCGGCATAGGGGACGTAGGGTTTAATATCAAGGATTGGGGTTCCGTCGAGCAGGTCGACACCGGATACCCACAGCCGTGTTCCTTCTACTTTCTCCAGCTTAACCACCGACTGACCGATACCATTGGGGCGGTGAGTGCTGCGTGTGGCAAACACTCCCAGTTTCTCGTTGCCGCCAAGACGCGGCGGCCGTACCCGCAGGCGTGGGGCCGCAGGATCATCGGCCGGAGCCTGATGAAACTGAAACAGCAGCCAGATATGACTGACCTGTTCCAGCCCGACCAGCGCTTCCGGCTGATTGTAAGGTGGCAGCAGTTCAATCACTGCCCGTGCAGCGGTTGCCAGTTGCGGCTGGCGCGGAATGGCGAACTTTTCAGCAAACGGCGTGTGTGCAATGGCGACGGGCTGCACGCTGGTGGGGCTGATTGCAGAATTTATGGCTGCGGGAGTCATAGCGGATCATTCCGGCAAAAGCGGCAGTATACCTGCCAGCGTACGGCTGGGACGACCCCGTTATGACGTTGCGGTGGTGTGAGCTGGCTGTGCGACAAGCTCGCGCTGACCTTGCCGCGAGGCACAGGTTCCGTGGTGGTTTTTTCAATACTGAACATGAATGTTCAAAAAAGTCATTTAAAGCCTAATTTGTTTCAATAAGTTACCTAATGGTTACCATCTGATACAAATTGGCCGATTTTGTGCTGGCATACTGCCGCCGCATTCCGACGAACAGCAATAAATCTGTCGGTTATTCCGCCTGTGGGGTTCTCCTGACCGGGCGGCTCACGTAGCGTTTCAGCAAGGTGTTCAGATGTTCAATAAACCATCCGTTCTGGCGGTTGCCGTAGCGGCAGCTTCCCTGTTCAGTGCCGGTGTTCAGGCTTCCGGTTTTAAAATCAATGAGCAAAGCGCCAGTGGTGCAGGCCGTGCATTTGCCGGCAGTGCTGCGGTTGCTAACGATGCTTCTGTGGTGTTCTTTAACCCGGCCGGTATGAGCCGTCTTGAGCGCTCCCAGGCCAGCTTTGGTTTTACCTATCTGCAGCTGGAAGGCAGTTTTGAAGGTGTGCGTACCAACCCGACTGGTATGGTGACCAGCGATACTGCTGAAGCCGGTGTGTATAACGACGGTGGCGATTTTATGCCGGATAAAGTCATTCCGTTTGGCTACATTGTGCACAAGCTGGACGATAAAGCCGCGGTTGGTCTGGGTATTTTCGCGCCATTCGGTACCGCAACCGATTACAAAAGCGGCTCTCTGGCCGGTGGTTTTGCTGATGAGACCCAGCTGTCTGCCATCGATATTCAGCCAACCTTCTCTTATCAGCTGAGCGACACCCTGTCGTTCGGTGTGGGTATCGATATCGTTTACGCTCAGGGCCTGCTGAGCAAAGAACTGGACCTGGTGCCTTTCGGCGCCCCTGGTGCTACCGACCCTCAGTACAAAGGCTACGAAAACAAGTTTGAAGTAAAAGGCGATGATATCGGTTATGGCTGGAACTTCGGCGTAATGTGGGATGCCAGCCAGGCAACCACCCTGGGCTTTGCTTACCGCTCTGAGATCGACTTTGATCTGGAAGGTAAGTCTGAGTTTAAGCAGTCCGAGGGCGTTTTGGGTTATGCCGATCCCGATGGTGCAACTGGCCCTATTCCGCCGGGTGCTTACCCGGTTGATGGTAATACCGGCAAAGTCGACAAGCAGGACTCCCGTGTACCTCTGACCGGCCCGCGCTCTGCGACTTTCAGCATTGCCCATCAGTTTGATGACCGTCTGCAGCTGCTGGCGGGTGCGACCTGGACTGACTGGTCTTCGTTCAAATATTTCGACGTGATTGCCACCAAGTCCGGCATCATCGATGACCTGAGTGGTCTGGGTGAAAACTACATCGGTCATATCGTTGAGAAATGGCATGACACCTGGTCTTACTCTGTGGGTGCTGAGTACAGCCTGAATCAGGACTGGACCCTGCGTACCGGTTACGCCTTTGACGCTTCTCCGGTTAAAGACGAGCACCGTACTGCGCGTGTACCGGATAACGACCGTCAGTGGCTGACTGCAGGTGCCACCTACAACCTGAACGACAGCTGGAGCTTTGATGCTGCCGTGGCGTACCTGTTTATCGATAAATCCAAGATCGACGAGTACAACTACGATCTGGACGATGATCAGAAAGGCGCAGACAACCTGAAAGGTGAGTTCGATGTGAATGCACTGGGTCTGTCGTTCCAGGCGAACTACCGTATGTAACTACCGAATGTAAGTTCCTTTGGGAGTTACCCGGAGCCGCTGACAGCGGATCAAAAAAGCCCGTATGGACAACCATACGGGCTTTTTTGTGGGCGTTGATTCGCTGCCTTAATGGTTTGCAGCGAGGTTGGCGGTACGCACTCTGGGGTTGGTAAAGCGCGCTGGCAGGTTCTTGTGGTAGCCGCTGCACTGATCTTCAATACGCAACTCCAGTGCCTGGCTTGGGGTCTCGGTCGTGCGTTCGATATCCAGGCTGTGCGCGGCGCGCTGACCGGCGCTCAGCGTTGTCTGCAGTACGGCGTCTTGCTGGTCATACACCGTCAGTTGCATATCTTCATGACTGCGGTTGTGCAGCTTCAGGGTATAGCGGTTAATCAGCGTGTCGTCCGGCGTCAGCTGGTACAGGGCCAGACGGTCGCGCTCCAGACTGGCAATTAAGGGCGGTTGCAGCAGCGTGTTGGCCAATACCACGACAAAGGCGCTGATCGCCAGAGCACCATAGCCCCACAGACGCCAGCGTTGCAGCGGGCTCAGCTGCTGTTCTGGCTGGTAGGTGATAAGGCCGGTGGCGCGGCCGGTTTGCAACATCACTTTGTCACAGGCGTCGATACAGGCACCGCAGTCGATGCAAGCAATCTGCAGGCCGTCACGGATATCGATATTGGTCGGACAGACCTGTACACACAGGCCGCAGTCAATACAGTCGCCAGCGGCCTTATTCTCTGGGTTGTTCTTGCCGCGCGGCTCGCCACGGTCGGTATCGTAGCGCACGGTGCGCGTCTGGTTATCGAACATCACCGACTGAAAACGGGAGTAAGGACACATGTGGGTACAGACCGATTCGCGCAGCCAGCCTGCATTCAGGAAGGTGAGGGTGCTGATCAGTATCAGCCAGAACGTGGCGACGCTGCTGACATCACCGCGGATTACATCACTCCACCACTGCGCCAGCGGGTAGAAATAGGCAATCATGGTGACGGCGGTGGCCAGACTGAGCAGTCCCCAGGCGGCAAACTTCAGTGCCCGGCGGATTTTCTGTTGGCGGTTGCCTTTGCCCTGATCCAGCTTGCGGCGCATCTGGCGTGAGCCTTCAATCTTTTCCTCCAGCCAGATGAACATAAAGGTCCATACCGTCTGTGGGCAGCTGAAACCGCACCACAAGCGTCCGGCGTACATGGCGACAAAGAACAGTGCAAAGGCGCCACCAATCAGCAGGCCGCTGAGCAGCAGCAGATCTTCTGACCATAACAACCAACCGCCGATATGAAACTGTTGGGCGTTCAGATCAAAAAACACGGCCGGCTTACCCTGCCAGCTCAACCAGGGCGTGATAAAGAACAGGGCCAGCAACGGCCAGCCAACGGCGCGGCGCCAGTTACGGAACAGACCGTTGGCGAGTCTTACCCGGTGTGGCGGCTCATCAGCAATATGCATTGGAATGCGGTTGCTGTTGTGGCGGCGGACCGAGGCCAGCAGGGCAGAAAGCAGGGGTATACGGGGGATCATAAACATCAGAACCTGTGAAAATCTTCGACAGGCTCCTATGGCAACCGGCGTACCAGTTACTCAGGGTGCATAAACACTGGCTTGGCACAGGCTGTGGTGTACTCAGAAGCGATATGTCGAGTTGATATTTCGCATCTGGTGATATGTCGCTTTTGTTGGCGCTTAATGCCACATCTTTTTTGGTTGTGGGTTGTCAGAGCAGGCCCAGTTTTTTCATCCGTGAACGCAGGGTCGATACCGGCAAACCCAGCAGCCTGGCCGCGCCGTTTTCGCCGCCGACCATGCCGGAACAGTAGTTCAGAGCGCGCAGGATATGCTGCTTTTCGGCATCGCTCAGGGGGAGCGGTTTCTCATTGCCATGGGGCTGATCCGAATGGATCGCGGTGCTGTGCAGCAAGGGCAGTTGCAGCTGGTCGGTGCTGAGAATCATACCGTGCTCAAGAACGTTGGCCAGCTCACGCACATTGCCCGGCCAGGGGTGATTCATTAACTGACGCAGCTGTGCAGGTTGCAGCACCGGTGCCTTACGGTTCAGACGGCTGGCCAGGCGTTGCAGCAGATGGGTGGCCAGCAGGGGAATATCGGCCTGCCGCTCACGCAGGGGCGGAACATGCAGGGGGAAAACATTCAGACGGAAATACAGATCGGAGCGGAACTGACCGCTTTGTACCATGGCGGCGAGATCGCGGTGAGTGGCGGCAATGATACGCACATCCACCTTAATGGTGTGCTGGCTGCCCAGGCGCTGGATTTCACCTTCCTGCAGGACACGCAGTAGCTTGACCTGCGCCGCGGCGGATAATTCGCCGATTTCATCCAGAAACAGAGTGCTGCCATCGGCCTGTTCAAAGCGGCCGATACGGCGCTGGTGGGCGCCGGTAAAGGCACCGCGTTCGTGGCCGAACAGTTCACTTTCAAGCAGGTTTTCCGCCATGGCACCGCAGTTAACCCGCACCATGGGCTTGGCCGCGCGCGGGCTTTGCTGATGCAGGCTGCGTGCGACCAGCTCTTTACCGCTGCCGCTCTCACCCAGAATCAGAACGCAACTGGGGGCTGGCGCGACCTGGCGGATACTGTGCTGCAGTTGCAGCATGCCGTCACTCTGGCCGAGCAGCTCTGATTCGCCCTGCTGATCGCGCAGTTCCTGTTGCAGATACTGATTTTCGGCCTGCAGCTGGCGTTGCAGTTGGCCAACCTGATCAAGAGCGGCCTGCAGTGAGCGCTGGTGTTGCAGGCGCTCACTGATGTCTTTAAAAACCACCACCGCGCCGGTAATCACACCATTGTCGATGATGGCGCTGCTGGAATATTCCACCGGAAACCAGCTGCCGTCTTTACGCCAGAACACTTCCTGGTCGCTGTGGGCGCTGATGCCGGTCTGCAGGGTCTGGTAAATCGGGCAATCATCCTGCGGATAATGGCGGCCATCCACATGGCTGTGATGGTGAAAGCGGTGGATACTCTCTCCTTCAATTTCGGCCTGACTCCAGCCGGTCAGGCGCTCGGCTGCCGGATTTACAAAGGTGGCATGACCTGCCGCATTGAGACCATAGACGCCTTCTGACATGGCTTCGAGAATACGCTGGTAGCGATGGCTGAGTTCGCTGTGGGTTAACGATGGTTGAGTTTGACTGGCGGACATTGCCTGGCCTCTGCTGACAGGGTCTCCCGTGTGGCGGCGGGACTGACTTATTGAGTCGCAGCAGTATATCAGCTGTGTGCCGCTTGTCCGAACGGTCGGCGGCGGTTAGGCTTGCTGCTGTTTTTTGCGATACAAACAAAGGAAAGGAAGATATGAAGGGGCAGTTGCAGAACAAAATACTGGATATGCGTGAGCGTCTGCAGGACTGGTGGACAGACGGCGGCGTAGCGCGCAGTGCTGTGCTTCTGGGATTGGTGGTCTACCTGCTGGTATGTCTTGTTCTGGGGTTTATCTGGAGTTCTGAACCGGAATTGTTCCCGGTGCGTGAGCGGGCCTTACAGCGTGCTGAAGCCATGGGGGTTGAACCGGTCGTGGGTTTCACCACCACCGCAACGCTGATGGAAGTGACTTCGGCACTGCTGAACAAACCCGGCGGCTATCTGAGTAATGATGTCTTCCCACCCGGATTGTGGCTCGATGATGTGCCGAACTGGGAATACGGCGTGCTAATTCAGGTGCGTGATTTCACCCGCGCCCTGCGTAAGGATTTCAGCCGCTCACAGAGCCAGTCCACCGAAGATAAAGACCTGTCGGTGGCCGAGCCGCAGCTGCATTTTGACAGTAACAGTTGGGCTGTGCCTTCTTCTGAGGCGGAATACGAGCGCGGCCTAAAGGCGCTGGATGGTTATCTGCACCGTCTGGCCGATCCGAAAGAACCCAGTGCGCAGTTTTATGCCCGCGCCGATAACCTGCGCCAGTGGCTGTTTGATGTCGAAACCCGTCTGGGCAGCCTGTCGCAGCGCCTGAGTGCTTCTGTTGGTAAGCGCCGGCTGAATACCGACCTCGCAGGTGACAGTACGGCGAGTCAGTCAACACCGGCTGATTACGATCAGGAAGTGAAAACGCCCTGGAGCCAGCTGGACGATGTCTTTTACGAAGCGCGCGGTACGGCCTGGGCGCTGTCGCACATCCTGCGCGCCATCGAAGTCGATTTCCGCGAAGTACTGGATAAGAAAAATGCGTTGGTGAGTCTGCGTCAGATTATCCGCGAGCTGGAAGCGACTCAGGAGCCGTTGTGGGCGCCGATGATTCTTAACGGCAGTGGCTTTGGCTTGTTCGCCAATCATTCATTGGTGATGGCGTCTTACATTTCCCGCGCCAATGCGGCGATTCTCGACCTGCGCGAGCTGTTATCGCAGGGCTGATGGTTTTTTCCGGACGGATTATTCCGTCCGGAGCTTCTCTTCTTTCCGCCTTCTTTTATCCCATTATTGTTCTTCTCTCAGGCCATTATCTGGCTGTATCTGACCTGCCTTAATTTTCTGTTTGGACGCTGCTGGGCAAGCTCCCGCCGGGTGACGTAATCCGGTCCATTTCAGTGAACTTTACATAATGTTTAGTTGATTTGTAAGTCGTTGAAAATCAATGCAATTTCAGGTTTTTTGCCCTCGTTATGGAACGATCGTTTGACACCTAAGTAGCACGCCAGTTTTGATTCTGATATCTTGCACGTTCGTATCACCGCTAGTCCGTACGTATAACAACAATAAAAAATTAGGGAGAGTCAGATGGCATCAAAGTGCTGTCTCATCCTGGCCACCATGATGGCCGGTACACCTGCTCTGGCGCTTGAAGCGCTGGATGAAAGCTCGCTGTCGGAAGTGACAGGTCAGGCTCAGGGGTTGCGTTATACGTCGGAATACGACGCGCGTATTGATTCCATTTCTTATATCGACGACGACGGCCTGGGTGCAGATGGCACCGTGGGCACTATCTCTATGTCGCCGATCCGCATGTATACGCCGGTTAACCGTCCGGTGCAGATTGATCTTGAAATCAAAGAAATTAATGGCCGTAAGGCTGTGGTGTTTACTAACCGTGATCTGCCAATTGAACTGGAAGTGGGCTCTCTGGCCATCAATGGCCAGTCTTTAGGTGGTCTTGGTCAGGGCAATTTTCAGATTGCGGATGGCGATGCTCTGGTGACCCGTATGTATGCAGGAGGCCGTATCGGCAGCGGCTTTACCCTCGATTTATTAATCCCTAAGTCTATGCGTATGGATACCTATTACGAAGATGAGGGCGCGCGCTTTACATCAACGATTGATTTCAGTGATCCACGGGATCCGAATCTGGGTGGTCTGACTCTGGAAAATATTACTTTCGATCTGGAGACCGACGGCTTACGCATTGGCATGCCAACTATCAGTGGCGGCAATATCAATATTTATAACGCCCGCATTGGTGATGATGTTCTTAACAGTCTGGCATTCCGCAATATTCAGATGGTCAGTGGTGGCTATCTGTTAATTAAAAATGCTGAGCAGGCCGGAGAAATCGGTATTGAATTTGACTCCCGTATCGCCGCAGGCTCGTCATTTGAACTGGTGTATATCGCTGGTGAGGTGGATGACAATTATCCGAATCTGAATGTATTTGAGATGTCTGCTCAGGTCAGCATGCCAAGCAACTTTGATGTTAAAGGTATGCGTATGAATGTTGATGGTGAGCGTGGACTGGTATTCGACTTTGACGCGGCAACGGCAACTGATGGTGTAAGCGGTAACCTGCTGGTGGAAAATATTACCCTGCAGCGCAGCGATAAAGTTGGCGTTGGTGCTGTTCCTGCAAGTATCGGGACTCTGGATATGCAGGTGAATCTGACTCAGAACAGCTATCTCCAGGTTGAGGGGCATTAATTATGCGCTATTTACTCCCGGTTTTATGTTTTGCCCCTGTTGTTTCTGCCATGCAGCCAATGACTGAAGAGAGTATGGCGGCGGTATCCGGTCAGTCGGGTATTACCATTGAAACAACCCCCGGCTCTGCTGATGGACTCGTATTATCAACCGGTGAAATTCGCTATACCGAGACGGATCGTGATGGTCAGGGCAGCGATTATCTCGGAGTTTCTTCGCTGGCTCTGTATGCCACCCGTCCTGATGGACTTGGCGGCGTAGTCAGCGATACGATCAAAACCACCATTGATATTACTGATACTGGTGATGTCAGAATTAAATCTACGGATATCAATACGCTGAGTCTGGCTTTGGGAGAAATCTCACTCAGTGGCCGTTCGGTATTCTCCTCTGTGAAAATGATGGACTGGAGTTTTGTCGGTAACAGTTATCTGGAAACCATTCTGGTCAATGATTCTGCTGGTTCAAAAATTGGTTTACGCACCATTATGGAAGCCGGTAGCGGGCTGACTTATTCCTTTACTGAAGATGCAGTCACGTTTTCTTCTGATATCAGCTTTACACCTGCTCAGGGAAATACACAGTTTATCAGTGAAGTTTTTCTGACCGGAGACAACGATAATCTGAAAATTGAATTCGGTACGACCGAAGGAAGTTTTGAACTGAATAACATTACTCTGCTGGATGATCAGGGTGGCAGCCTTTTCCGTGATGCGACTTTTGGTGATGTCGGTTATGGCGATATTAATGTCACTCAGGGCTATATAACCATTGCGGCTAACGATGCCGCTGGTGTTGATGGAATTAAGGGTAAAATCGCCAGTGATCTGGCAATCGGCACTGCGTTTTACCGTACCGGTGGTGAGCGGGTTAATTTCCGTAATTCAGCATTCCGCACCAACGGTGAACTCAGCTATACCCTCGACTTTGTAGATAACGGCTTTGCCACCGGTATTGAGGCCCGTATCACCGATGTTAATGATCTCGACTTTATCATTGGTGGTCTGACGCTCAGCAGTGGTGATGGCTCATCAGAATCCGTCAGTATGGGTGCTTATGGTATTGAAAACCTTAACCTGAATGGCGGCAGCATTGACCTGGGGCTTTATACTTTGCCGGGTCAGGGAAGTCAGGGTTTGCGCATGGATCTGGCTATGTCGGGAACGACCGAGTTTGATCTGACCATTAAAGATTCACCTATTGATAACCCCTTTGACCCATCAGCGCCTAGTCTGACAGCCAAGGTCGTGCTGCAGAACGTATCGGTATCACAAACCATAGATCAGACAACTAAAGGCCTGCATATCGGTGTAATCGATAGCAGCCTCGACGCCAGTATTAATCAGATCCGGGTTGGTACAGGCGAGAATTATCAGGGCCAGAGCGGCCGTCTTGTAATGAATAATCTGAGTATTCAACCGGGCAGTTACTTCCGGATTGAGCCTATACCGGCCCCTTAAGACATTACCGGGTATGAACATAATTATGACAAAAAATATCATACTGTTTGCTGCATTTTTATCAGCGTATGCTCACGCAGAAACACCGATTCCTCCGGAAATGGTGTGGGAAAGCGGCAGCTCTGTTTACAGTAACTGGAACGCTGGTGAACCAAATAACAGCGGCAATGAAGATTGCGCCGTTATGCTCAGTGATGGCCGCTGGAACGATGCTTCCTGCTCATCTACTAACCGTACTGCCTGCTATAACGGTACTGACTGGAAGGTGTTTGGCGGTCTTGCCCTGCAACCGTTCGAACGTGCCGGTCGAAATTGCTTTGACGGCTATGAATTTGCTGCGCCGGTAACCGCTGCGCAGAACGCCGCGCTGAAAGCTGCCGCAGACTCCACCGGTAATCCTTATCCGATATGGATTAATCTGCAGGACCAGGATCAGGAAGGGCGCTGGGTATTTAACCAGCGCGTCAGCGAAAGTCCGTATAATCGTGGGGGGGACCTTGGCTCACCGATCTGGTACGCCGTTGTTGATGGTGACAATAACGTCCGTTCCGGCCCATTTCCTGACTATGAAACCGGCGCCAATAACGTAACTTTTGAGCAGGCGGTAGATATTAATACCGGTGCACCGAATTACTGGAAGGTAACGGATGGTGGTTTCTTTGATCCGGGTGCGAAGCCTGAACCTAATAATACCGGTGATTGCGCACAGCTTTATGTAAACGATGGTGGCCTTTGGGATGATACCAACTGTGGCGACAGTAAGCGTGTAGCCTGTTTTAATGGTTATAAGTGGGCGATTTCTGCAACCGCAGTTTCATTTAATGGCGGCTCAGATGTTGAAAGTATGGCCAACCCGATGCAGGCCTGTACCGGAATTACCGATAATGGCGAAGCCGGTAACTATCAGTTTGCCGCACCTTTATCGGTGCAGGATAGCCTGACACTGCAGACTATCGCCTCGCAGGCCGGTGTCGGTAGTATCTGGATTAACCTGCAGGATAAAAAATACGAAAACGTCTGGAAATTTAATAAAAATCTGGACGTAGTAGCTCCATTCTGGAAGCCCGGTGAGCCTAATAATGCTGGTAGTGGTGAGGATTGTGCTGAGCAGGATACTGGTGCCGATGGATTCTGGAACGATGTGAGCTGCTCGCAGCAGCGTCGTGTGGCATGTTTTGATCCGTACGATGGCGTTGATGGTAACTGGCAGGTCACAACCTCAACCTACGCGTTTGATCAGGATATCGAATTTTATAACCTGATTTGTCAGAACAGCTTCGGCAGTAAGTATAAATTTTTTGCTCCAGAGCGTTTATCCCAGCGTGCCGAACTGAATGCAGCCGCCGGTAGCGGAACGGTATGGATTAATGCCACAGATCGTGATGCTGAAGGTGTCTGGAAAATAAACCGTAACCTGAATAACTGGGCCGATAATGAACCGGTTAATAATACGGATTTACGTTGTGTTTCAGCTTCTGTCGACACCACTTTGTGGAATGCCCGTGACTGCAGTGAAAGTCGTCCGGTTGCCTGTTTCTCGGGTGGCCGCTGGTACTTTACTGAAACTTCTTATGCTCTGAATGATTTGCTTGAGGGACAGCGTGCCTGTCAGGCGCTGAATCCGGGATACTTATTTTCTGCACCTAAAGATTTCCGTCAGATGCAGGCAATTAAATACTTCGCTGAAAAGCAGGGTATCAGCGGAGACGTCTGGATTAATGGTAATCGTCTTGAAGACTATAACACCTGGGTCTGGAATGAACTGGATCTGTTAATTCCGGCCTGGGGCGATAATGAGCCTAATGGTGGTAAAGCAGAAAACTGTGCGACGCTGAACAGCAGTGGACAATGGGCCGATGTTGCCTGTGGTTCGCAGATGAATCAGTACCTTTGCCGCAATGGTAATCAGTGGCAGTTGTCGGTCAACAGCGGTTCGCTGCAGGATTTCTCCGTTGCTTCACAAGCCTGTAAGTCACTCGGCAGCGGCTGGGTGTTTGCTGCACCAACAACTTATAACGAAAACCTGCAGGCTTTGGCGGTTATCCCGGCGGGTACGGTTGCCTGGCTGAATGCTACCGATTCTATTGCGGAAAACGACTGGATTACTAATGCTGCTAATATCACAGGAAATCCCAGCTGGCCGGAATGGCAGGCGAATCAGCCTGATAATGGCGGAATTCTTGCTGCGGCAGAAACAGCGGTAGTTAAAGGTGAAGACTGTGTTGCCCAGTATGCTGATGGTCGCTGGGCTGACCTTGATTGCAATGCAGCTATTGAAGCGCCCTGGGCCTGTACCGACGGACGCACCTGGAAAGTAACCCGTTCACAGGGCAGGGTTACCCGTTTTGATGAAGGCCATCGCCAGTGTTTTTATGAATATGGCTCAGAGTTTATTTTTTCAGCACCGCTGAATAAAAACGATGCAATTCAGCTGGATTTTGCCCGTTTGCTGGCTGCCAAGCAGCGCGGCTCTGCGATTGCATTTGTTTGGCTGAACATGACCGACGGTGCTGAAGAAGATGAAGTCAGTGCTGCGTCTTCAGGTGAAACCTTCGAGAAAAACCTGCCATACAGTAACTGGCTGAATGCGTATCCTGGCCAGCAACCTGTTGTGGATTGTGCTTTCAAAGCTTCAGTTGCTGTCGGACAAAATAATCCATGGCGTACATTTAACTGTACCAGCGAAGCCGCACACTATGCCTGCTTTGATGGCGCCAGCTGGAAAGTGGCGACCTCTAAAGGTGAGCTGGTCGGCGGCACTCTGCAAATTACGCCTCAGGTCGGTGAAGACTATTGGTCTTATGATCGCGGTAATCAGCTGTGTAAAGAACAGCATGGCGATAACTATTTCTTTGCTGCACCGGTTACCGCAGCGGAAGATCTGGCGCTCGATGCCGCAATTCGCAGTATTAAAGCTCAGGTTAAGAATACCTGGATCAATTATTACCGCAGCAATCGTGTGAACGCAGCGCAGGGGAGCTGGTTTGCTAATCGTCTGGAATTACGCAGCTGGCAGAAAGCGACATTCAATAACTTCAATAATGCCGATTGTTCACTGCTGCACCCGGATGGCTCAATTACCGACGCTGACTGTAACCTGGAATATGGCGTTGCCTGCTTTAATGGCGGCTGGGTTATTTCCGGTAACGATCGCTGGAACCGTGGTTTCCAGATTTGTGAAGATAACGAAAACAGCCTGTATGCGGTACCGCGTACACCGAATGAACTGGCCGAACTGCAGGCGCAAATGAGCGGACAACCTGTCTGGATCAACTTGTCTGATACTGCTCTCGAATCTCAGTGGATTGCTAACCGTCTGCGTTTCACCTGGTGGACTGCTGCAGAGCCATCCAATATTGGCAATCGCGACTGTGCGAAAATCAATCACCAGACCGGTGAATGGTATGCTGCGCGCTGCTCAACAGAAGCTGCCCGTTTTGCCTGCCGTACCATTAATAGCAGTGGCAATATCATCTGGACAGCGACAACCAGTAAAGATATCTGGTCTCGTGGCTTCAGCCGTTGCCAGCGTGAAGTGGCGGACTCTGAATTTATGGCCCCGCAGGGCTATGGCTCAGTCTCTGCCAGTGATAGTCAGGCCGTGCTTGCCGGTATTGCCGCGGCAGCTAATGAAGATCTGTGGATTAACCTCAGTGATCAGGGCGTAGAAGGCAACTGGCGCTCATTTTTGTCTTACAGCGACTGGGGTGTTGTTTCGTTGTTGGACGAAGACCGCGACTGTGCTTATTACGACCGTAAAGCTCAGCAGGGCGGTACCTGGTACGCGGATCAGTGTACCTATACCAATTCACAGCCGGTAAGTCGCGGTTATGCTTGTACCAATGGTTATGAATGGCGCCTGGTTGAAACCACGGTCTCTTCCAGCCTGCGCTGGAGTGATGGCTTTACTGCCTGTAATGCGCTCGGAGCGGATTGGTATTATGCGGCACCGACCAATGCCGTTGAAAATGCCAAGCTGAAACTGGCTCTGGAAATTGCCGGTGTCGATCAGATCTGGATCAATGCTCAGGACCGGATTGAAGAGGGCAACTGGACTATCAATGGCGAAGAAACCAACTTCCCGGCCATTATTGATACCAGTGCGACGCTAACTGTGGTTGCGGAAAATACCTCTGGCATTGTTCTTTCTGCTCAAATGGCGGATGACGAAGGTATGGGAATTGCCTCGGCCAGCTGGACCCTGATTTCTGACAGCCGCTTCAGTGATGTCGGTAACTCCGATGTTGTAATCAGTAATGAAGTTCTGACCACCGGAGCCGCCGGCACTGCACAGCTGACAGCACAGTACAGTACCCCTGTTCTGCTGCAGCAGGATGTGATTCTCGTTTTCCGGATAAATGTTACAGATATCCCGCAGGGCACTGCTCAGGCTGCGACATCAGAAGCGTTTGTGACCGTTCGGGTAAAAGCACCGATCCTGGCGCACTATGATTTCAACGATCTTGGTGCACCGCAGAAAGACATCAGCGGTAATAATCACAATGCACTGAATAACAGTCTCAATCCGATGCCTCCGGTGGTTGCCGGTGCGCTGTCGCTTAGTGGTACTCAGCGCATGATTGTTCCGGGCGGCGTTAATGGCCTGGATATCCCGGTAAATGAATATACCGTTGCCTTCCGTATCAGTATTGAAGCAGCTGGCAATGGTTCAGAGGCACGGGGGATTCTGCAGAAAGGTACAGGCGCGAGCCAGCCAGCGTTGCTGTTGCTGCCGGGGTCTGACCAGCTGCAAATCACCAATACAACAATCACAACAACAAACGTTATCACAGATCAAAACGGTGTGACCTCGGTGCTGGAAGACCGCCAGTGGCTGAATGTGGTGTACAGCAAGCGCAGCGACGGTATCGATGTTTATATTGATAATATTCTGCGCCCTGAGGCCAGTGTTAATTTTGCTGCCGGAGAAACGTCGGTAGGCAACAATGACGATTTATTTATCGGTTATGTGCCTGGCGCACCAGTATCTTTTACTGGCCTGATGGATGACGTACAGATCTTTAACCGTCTGCTGTCGGCAGCGGAGCGCGCTGCGATTCTGCCGGCGCCTCCGGCCGGGAAGCTGCAATTTACCCTTGCTGGCAGCGAAGTAAATGAAGACAGCTCTTCCGTTGTTTTAACGGTTGAGCGTGTGCGTGGCAGCCGCAATCCCATAACGGCAGATGTGGTATTTAACGCGGCCTCCAGCCTTGCAACTCTTGGCGCAGAAAATACCCTGAGTGGCGTTGCCGATATCGCTTTCGCCGGATCAGGTGCCGTTGCTGTTGATCGTGCTGCAGTTAATTGGCCGGCGGATACCCGTGGAACACAAACCGTGACCCTGTTGCTGGACAGTAACGATGATGCCGAACGTGAAGGTACGGAATTGGCGGTCTTTGATCTGGACGTCAGTGCTACCACTGGCCTCGAAGCCGGTGTTCCGGCCAGCTACAATCTGCGCCTTAATGACGTTACACCTAACCCGTTCGGTAACTTTGAACTGCAGTTACCGGCTGATCCTCTGATTCTAGAGAACGACAGTGTTGCACGTGCGGTCTGTATTGTACGGAAGTCCGGAGGCGATGGTGCGGTGACGGTTGGCTACAGCATTGGCGGCTCTGCCCAACCGGGTATCGATTACGAATTTGTAAATACCGCTGATATTGTCCCTGCTTCTTCTTCCGGAACGGTGATCTTTGCCAGCAACCCAGGTTCTCCTTACAGTGACGAACAGCAGTGTTTTGAGGTTCGTGCGCTGAATCGTGCCGCGATTGGTACTGCAGACCGTAAAATCGAATTTACTCTGACCAGTGTTTCCGGTGAGGCTGGCAAAGATCCTTTGCTGTCTGCAAATAATAATGGCGCATTAATTGTCCGTGACTATGCTCCGGGACAGTTTGAGTTCACAGCCGATGCATTCACCTGTAAAGAACCTAACACCAGTACAGAGGTTCCATCAGAACTGCGTGCGATAGCGGAAGATCTGGTGTGTGAGGTAACGGTACGGCGCTATAATACGGCCATTTATGCTCCGGCCGCCGATCTGCTGATAACCGCTTCGCCGGCGTCAACGGCAGATGCTGCTGACGCCAGCTTCACAACATCGCTTAACTGGCCTGCTCTTTCGCTGGCATCGCCTGGTACCGCAGCAACGGAGCTGCGTACTATTCAGGTCGCCGTTACGAATGATGATGTACAGGAAAATGATGAGTTACTGCAGCTGCAGTTGGCGGCGGTTAGCGGTGAGGATATCACCCGTGCACTGACTGATCTGACAATTGTGGATGTAACCCGCCCAGCGCTGGTGACTATCTCCAGTACTCAGACCAGTGTGAACGAGGGGCAGTCTGTAATATTTGATATCGCTCGTTCAAATAATATCAATACCGCTTTCAGCTTCGATTATGTTGTTGACGTTCAGGGCAAGGCAGTAGGCAAAACCAATGCCGATTACATCGACTTTGCATCCGGCTCAGCCGAAACCGGAACCATCAGCTTCTCTGGTGGTGAAAGTAACGCTGCGCAACTGACACTGAATACCATTGATACTCTGGAACCGACCGCCAGCCTGAACGTTCAGGTGACTCTGCAGGATCCGAATATCCCGCGTGTCGTCGGTATGGGGGCATTAAATAATGCCAATAAAGACAGTGCGATTAACCGCACTGATGATTCGGTGACGGTATTAAATACCAAAGACCGTATTGAAAATAATTACTCGATTACTCTGTCAAATGGTGGAGATACTGTGTATGGACCAGATATTACTCCTGCAGTACCAAGTTACCTCACGACGAATACTGAGCATTCTCCAACTCGTCGTGTAGTAAACTTCAGCTTTACTCTTCCGGCAAAAAATACACTGGATATCGATCATAAAAAGATCCGGTACACCTGGAGTATTACAGATAACAGTTGGTTTGATGGTGTCGTAACCCAAACAGACACAAACAGCCTGTTCACGGACCGTACCGGTAACGTTGATTATGGCTTCGCATCGCATGATCCTTCTGCTCCGCTGACAGTATCAGGTAGCTTTGTTGTTCCCTTTGTTATCACCAATACAAACTTCACATTGGAGCTGAAGCTTGAAGGTGGAGATGGATCAACGTATCCGGAAACCTTTACTAAACAAATGACCTTTACCGCCGTTCCTTTATGGCGTCGCCTGAAAAATGATGGGTACTGTTTACGAGGTGGGGGTTTAAGTAATGATTGTTCTGGTGATGGGGCTCTTTGGACCTGGGCTGGATATAACCTCATGTTGATTAACAAGGCATCTCAAATTTCGGGTTCTGCTAATAAATGTTATCAGCAAATAGATGTAACAGGCGCTGATAAAATCTCATTACAGACTTGTGATTTGAATAACTCTAACCGCCAAGTTACTTTCACGAAAAAAGATGGTTTTACACAACTTAATGTCGGTGGGAACGCGAGTTGCGGCTATGCAACAGGAACGGGCTTGGAGTTATTTAGCCAAGGTTCAGTATGGCAGTGTGCTTCTGATGATCGTACTTGGACTTGGAGTAATTAATTATGAATCAGTATGGGATTTTATTTTTTCTGTTTTCTTTCCCTATTCCAGTCATGTCAATGCAATCCCTCGACGACTCACAAATGAGTGAAGTCACCGGGGAGGGTATTGGTGCGACCTTTGATAATGTTGCTATTTATTCCGGAAATTACGGAATGCCGGATGACTTTAAGCTGAAGCTGCAGCTCACTGAAGGTGTTGACCCAGACTATCTGATTTTCAGTGAACTGCGTTTTAACCGCTCAGGGGTAACAAAAGATCAGCTGGGTGGTCCTGATACCGGTGGTTTTTTCGGGACTTATGAAAATCCGCTGTTTTTGGGCGATTTACGTGAAATTACTGAGAGCCATCTTGCAACTTTTACAGATGGGTCCACTGGTTATAAAAGCTTCACAGCTTTATATACTGGCTTTCCGGCGGCTGACCTTAATCAGAACGAACGCAGTTTCTTCCGTTTTGCCGAAGGTCAGAGAACCTATGCCAACACATTTAACGCTGACGGAAATGCGTTCAGCAGCCATCGTGATGCTCCTCAGGGTTTCTTTAATAACGGATCGGTAAATGTTGGTAACTATTTTACCCTGGCTGATACCCATGCCGCCGAGCAGGCGCTTTTCGAAGCAGAGTTAGACCTGGCAACATCCAAATTTGACCTGCATATGCGGGTGGATTCTGTGAATGACAGTAACCGCCTGCTTAGCCCGGATGAGCAGTTTCTTTCTTATGTTGATCTGAAAGGTGTGCGTCTTTATGGCACAGAAACCCATATCTGGGCGCATGATAATCAGAATGAAACACCTGTAACCAGCTATATCAATGGTGAGCCCATTCATGCAACCAAAGGCCTGGCTATGGCAATGACAACGGGCCTGCGTGCAGATGAAATTATCCTGAATACAAACCTCAATAATGCTGCAGCCAGTGCATTATCGCTCAAGGGCGTTGATATGTATCTGCCATTGGGTACGGTAGATCAGCCGCTGACCATCAGCACGGTTCAGTTTCAGCAGGAAGCACGCTACACCTGGGGACAAAACAACTTTGAGCCGGCAAAAACACAGATGCGTATTGAGGTAGCTCAGTTGCCTCAGGATGTAGGACAGGCTGCCCAGGGGAATATTTTTATTCAGTCACTGGGCTTTGGTGATGAAAACGATGAAGAAATCATTACCGGTTATGAAGATATCTACCTGAGAGAACGATCCGGTGCAGTTGCTTATATTGCCCCCGGGGTTGCTCATCGTGCTTTTGTGCCCAAAACCGTTATTTATAATGAACAGGTAGATATCTTTAATCAGAATAACCCTGATAATCCGTTGCCTTATATCCCGAATCAGAATGTTATTGAAATTCGCGGTCTGGAAATTCAGCGTATGGTTATTACAACTCAGGATCTATGATATGAAAAAATACTCTTTTCTGATGTTGTTTTATGCCTTGTCTGCTCACTCTGAGATGGCACTGCTGGATGATGAAGCCTTATCGGATCAGACTGGTCAGACAGGTATTACGTTAAGTGCCAGGGCTGAGTTTGGCACTGGTACACGCATCAGTTACAACAATACTGATGCATCTTATGTAGATCCTACCGAATACTGGCTGGTGGTTGATGAGCTGACTGGTGCGATTGAGATTAAGGGTCTCAAACTCGATTTGATTAACGATTTTGGACCAACGCAGAACAAGAGCGCGTTGCAATGGACTATGCCTGAAGAGGTTATCTTCGATGAACTGAAGACGGAAGGCATTTACGTCGGTCCGGGCAGAACCGTTGGTGCCAGTCATCAGTTTATTATGGGCATCGAAATGGATGGTGAGCTGTCGATGCCTGCACAGACTAAAATTAATATTTTCCCGGTTAACTGATTATGAAAATAATAAAAATTACACAGTTATTGAGCTTTCTTGCTTTCGGGGCGACAGCAGTCGCAGGTATGGCCCCCATGAATGAGGCTGACCTTTCAGCAACCTATGGTCAGGCAATTTTTGAGGTTAAAGAGCAGGCTATGACACAGGCAGACGGCAGTGCGCTGGATATGCTGCGTCTGACGATGGGGGCAAAAATCGAAATCAATGCCAACATTGAAGAGATTGCTCTGGGCCGTTACTGGCGTCCGGAAGGTACTAACTGCAGCGGTGGTGCAGGTGGTGATAAGGTTTGTTATAACAATAATCCGCCGATTTCCTATAACGACAACATTAACTGGGCCTGTACCGCCAACCCCTGTGGATCTGTTGGACTCGCCGCAGCTAACTATCTTTCATCAGGTCTGACTCATAATGTGGGTGAAGAATCGTTCTTTGATACCAGTGTTTTCCCTTCGGGCTTTAAGCCTGACTCCGGTGTCGATATCAAATTGCGGGATGTGACGATGGGGCAGGTTCGTGATGATGATGGTGATGGTATTTATGAGCTTACTCCATTTGTTCAGCAGAACCCTTATTTTGAGTTCGCTTTCGATCAGGACACCGGAAAAATTGTTGGTTTCCGTTTAGGTGCGGAAGATTCCTATGGCTATCAGGGTAATGCGATCGATGTTATTTCGGGCTTTATCCGCCCTACCATTACTGTAGATGCGAAGCTTGGTTTTATTGATGCTGGTGAAATTCAGCTGGAAACACAGTTGGGTGGTGTACGTACCATCGGCTGGATTGATGCTAAAACGACTAACGTGATCAGCGTCTCAGGTGCCGCAGGTCTGCTGGTTAACGGGCCTGAGTCTCTGATGGGACAATCCCCTCATGCCCAGCTTTTTCCTGTGCAGTCTAACTATCTCAATCACTCCGAAGCTTTCTTTTTAAGTGCAGGGACGCGCTCTATTAACTGGACTTCGGTGAGGGATGGAGGATTTACTCCGGCGGCCACGATGCCGGGGTTCTGGTTGAATATGGGCGGTGATGGCGGTTTACTCGCCGAAACCCAAAAAGGTGACCACCCAAATAACTACTTCCCAGGGCATCCAAAAAACCTACAATACAGTGGCATGGAAAATTACAATAATCCCCAACCATCGTGGTCTCAAACCTACCAATAATATGAAAAAAGACTTGTCCCGCGCTTTAATCAGTTTGTTATTCTTTGCCGTAATCAGCGCTTGCGGTGGTGCTGGGGGGGGAACATCTTCAGGCGGCGATTCAGGCGGCGATTCAGGCGGCGATTCAGGCGGCGATTCAGGCGGCG